>Ga0209826_1000047_pt1 | contig 77001 bp, 80 predicted proteins | sample GOMGulsemesocosm_5_FD_184637 | JGI IMG/M metagenome (GOLD analysis project Ga0209826, IMG submission 184637) | Methane-oxidizing microbial communities from mesocosms in the Gulf of Mexico - GOM15C Gulf of Mexico (SPAdes) (version 2) | ecosystem: Environmental > Aquatic > Marine > Cold seeps...
GGTAAGCAACAGGATCATATCATATGGATAAACTAACAAACGAACAATTTAAAGAACAAATAGACCTTTGGCAGTCGCTAATATCACAAACTAATATTACTTTGTCTGATGGTTCACCATTGCCAAACAAGTTTTTTCATATCTTTTTGGGTGTGGGCTATTCAACATTTAAAAAAATGATCAGTGGTAAAGACTCGATCCGTGAAATTCAGCCATACACAGCTAAAACTATTCGATTTATAAACAAACTTGAACCAAACGTTTTTCTGGAAGAGATACGCATTGCAGTTATTGAATACGATGAAATTTACAACCAATCATAAAATCAGGGCGTAAAAAAAGCCCAAACGGGCTTTAAAGAAGGTTATGCTTTTTAAAGATTAGTTTCGCTCTAATATTTTTGTCTCTAATATCTAATATTTTTTCATCATTAAAAACCTGCCTCGGAACATAGTCAGTTTTATTCGATAGTGAAAGCTTTTGCAGATCATTATAAAGCTCTATTATCTCTGCTGCTGACTTTGTATTTAAGAGCAGGGTTAAATCTTTCATTTGATTGTAAGCAAAATCATTAGATTTCATTATTGTTCTTTCGAGTGCTATCACTTGATTTCTTAAAACTTGGTTTTCATTTTCTGAATTAGTCATATTTACGTCCTTGTTGTTGTTAATTACATAACTAACATATGTGATAGATAAATCAAATAAACCTCCTTAATCCTCATTTATAGTGCCTTAAAATAGCCTTTTATAAGTTTATTCCATTAAATTAATTATTCAGAAAAATATATAAAAAAAACCTACTTTGACAACTTTAAAAACCCAATAAATTCAAATATAAATACCTTTCGGATATCCCATAAATACCTTTCGGATATCCCATAAATACCTTTCGGATATCCCATAAATACCTTTTGGGTATTTTTTAGGTATTTTATTTCTAGCTTTTATAAAAAACTTTTTTAAATAAAAAAACCAATAACACCATAAAACAGGGCTTATATAGCTTAAAGGTAATCCCCTTACATAAAACTTACTTTACAATATTTAAATAGGGTATTAAATGTAAGTATAAGATAACAAAACATATAAAGGAATTACTTATGAATGCTCAACAAATACTAAACAACATTACTAACGAATTATTAGAACAACGAATTGAAATATTTAACAGTTCAGATGTATGTAAAGATAACATCAGTGATGGATTAGTAACAACAAGTGAAACAATGAACCAAGTAACTAAAAACATTAATGAACATGCTGAAAAGGTATGTGAAAAGTATGATGTAGATTTAAATAAAGTTAGAGGTATAAATAAATTTAACGAAAACACTATTGCAAGGTTTGAAAAAAGATTATCCGCATAGGAGGAAAAACAGGAAACTCAATAATGGGTTTCTTTTTTTTGGGGTATTATAGTTTATACAAAATATTTGATAAAAAAATATTGAGTATTTAAAAGGAATTACAAATAACACTCTTATTTTTGGCTGCCCTTCCCTTTTAAAAAGTTTTTTAAATGGTTAAATATAAGAAAAAGGAGAATAGAATGAATAAAATAATATTAATGATGATCGTGATTGGGTTTAGCAGTTTAACTAGTGCTCAAAGTTGTAGATTTACTGAAACAAAGATTGACGATGCAGGAGTAAAAAAAATTGATTGTGCTTATAAGCTAAATGATGAATGGTATTTAAAGACAACTTATAAACACAGATCAGGACTAATACTTAAAGTAGAAAACAATTGTTTAGCACAAGGTAATAGCTATGAAAAAAGACCTACTACTGACAATTGGAAGAGAAATGAAATTTGGACTCACGTAGCTAATATCAACACTTGTACTAACCCATATCGTCAAGCGTGGTATGACAACGCAAACCAAACAATGAAGCTTTATACTAAATCAGCACCTTAAAATAGAAAGACCTTAACGGGTCTTTTTTTTACGCCTTTTAATTATTACTAGTGCCGTTTATTGCCACACCAAACAAAGCAATATGATTAACACCAGAAAGTTCTTCTTGCGGAGCAAAACCACAAGCGGCAATTCTGGTAAAGATTAACCTTGTTATAAATGTTTTGTTTAGGAGCTTGTAAAGAAAAATAATAATGATATAAATATTATTCATCTCTCTCCTTGAGATAGATTAAGCAACTTCGGTTGCTTTTTCTTGTTTTAAGTCTCGTTGACAGTCCTATTTAACTGTCCAAATACCTAGCCGAATCTCGACTATATACGATTCAATTAATTGAAGTGGAGATAGTGAGAAAACTTCAAATTTATTTTAAGTTAGATCTTAAAAAACCTCCGAAACAATAAAAAACTCACTAAATCAGATAAATAAACCCCACTTGATACAGCACAATAATATTTATTAAATTATTTTTACAAAAAAACAATTCATGAATCTTTTACCCTGTATATGTTAATTGATTTTAAGGTATCCCCCTTGTTTTATTTTGACTTTTTCAGGGGTTGAAGTGCGCTTAAAATAATATATATTATTAATAGAACTTAACAAAAAAAGGAATGCATTGTGAAAGTATTTAACAAAGAATTAGAAACAGTAAGGAACACAACTATTCAAGCACTTATTGGTGGTTATGGAGAATGTTCAGGCTATCCAAGCGAGTATTATGATGTTTATTTTGATGGTACTAAAATACAAACAACACAAACAGTTAGCAGTGATGATAATTACCTTTCTATTTGCTTTGATGGTCAATATGACTTCGCTACAGACTTAAAGACTATAGATGATCTATTAGAAGCTGAACGCCTTGTTATTACAGGAGCAGGTGAAGAAATACGTCATGATGGTTTTGTTGAATTCTTTTAATCACAAAGAGTATGTTAAAACGATAAGCAAAAAGACCTGAAATGGTCTTTTGTCGTTTCTATGGCTCTTAAAATCTCGTTGACAGTCCTATTTAACTGTCCTGATTATTAAGCCGAATCTCGACTATATACGATTCAATTAATTGAAGTGGAGATAGTGAGAAAACTTCAAATTTATTTTAAGTTAGATCTTAAAAACCCTCCAAAATAATAAAAAACTCACTAATTCAGATAAATAAACCCCACTTAATACAGCACAATAATATTTATTAAATTATTTTTACAAAAAAACTATTTATGAACCTTTTACCCTGTATATATTAATTTAATTTAAGGTATCCCCCTTGTTTTATTTCGAGTTTTTCAGGGGTTGAAGTGCGCTTAAATTGACGTATATTATTAATAGAACTTAACAAAGAAGAGGTCATTAAATGAATAATATTAACGAGGTTTTGGTATATAAAAAGAAAGAAGTAAACGATAACTTATTGGGTGATTTCACAATAAACAATCATATGTTTTCTCACGATGAAACAGAAGTGATTAATGATATTGAAACAACAACTTTTAAAGTAAAAGTTAGAGAAGAAAATAGCGACAATTTCTTTATCAGAGAATTAATTATAAGTAATAAAGATTTATCATTGGTTAATGAAGATGAGATCACCAATCATCACAACATTGAACAATGGGATATAGGTTATGATTTTTTTGATTTAGCATTAATCAATAATTTATTTCCTTTAAATGAAGATCACGATATCAAATCATTTAAAGAGTTTACAGAACAAGTCATAGAAACAGCAGGTGATGATGAACTTGAAGATTACTATATTGTTAGTCAGCACGAAGAAGATGATGTAATTACCGCAATACACGAAGCCCTTGTTGGTTATTACTTCCAAGATAAAGCAGCATAAGGGGATCAAAATGAAGACATTTAAAACTGCTTTAGAAGCTAAAAATCACATAATCAGTAAATACACTTTAATCACTAAAAAACTGGTTATTTTAAGTTGTGGTAAAATCGGGCCATCTCAAGGATATACCGTTTATGGTTATATCTATGATGATCATGAAGGTAACTTTAAACAAGTTGCTGTAAAAGGAAATTTTAAAGTTCCTAAAGTCCCTAATTCTAATGAAATTTATTTTGACCCATACCCTTTTACTACTGTAGATGAAAAGGGTGAAGTTCTTCAAAAAGAAGTTGCTGAATATATTCAGAACGTCCCTGAAAGTCTTGCTTCAATAAAAAGACAAGGTGTTATGAATGAACGTAAAGCCACTTATATCCAATTAAAAGAAAGGGCTAAAAGAGTAGCAAAAATAGAAGCCGAAGAAGAGTTTTTATATGCTTTTAGAAAATTCTTTATACCTCGTATAAAAGATCTGGATCTAAATCAGCAAGCTTTTATTTTATCAAATATCGAACGATTAGACCTTTCATGTAAAGATCTGGATAGGCTTAAAGAAGTTTTTAATGAAATATCAAAAATAGCCACAAGAGAGACAACGGGACACGGTTGCTCTTATCACGGTATTAGAACAATCGGAGATCTAAACCCTAAAAAGTTGTCTGTGGGAATTGAATATTTAATGAAAGAGTATCAACCAGAAAATCAGGAACAAGCAGCATAAGCGGATTTGAAGCCCATTAAGGGCTTTCGCTACTAACTAAAGGGGAACATTGTGAAACCATGTATAAAACAACTTAAAGAGATTATAACTGAAACAGCAGAAACTAAAGGATTGTCTATTGATAAGATATTTAGTTCATTTGTTGAAATGACTTATCAATATATGATTTGTAAATCATACAGTAGTGAATATTCATATCTTGAAAAGGAATTTAATTATTATCACGAAATGTATCTATTAGCTGTTGATACGCACCCATTTAAAGATATTTATAGTGAATTAATGAACGGTTTAAATAACTACGATAAGAAGTTTTTAGGGCAGTGTATGACCCCTTCTTCATTCGTTTCAGGAATAGTTAAAATGTTATTACCTTCACTTCTTCCAAAATCATTTAAGAGTGTTGAACCTACTTGTGGCACAGGATCTAAAGTGCTCATTATGCTTAAGAAGTTTGTAAATTCAGAATCTCAATCGTTTGATTATATTATTAACGATATTGATACAAGAATAGTTAAAATCGCTGTTATTCAATCTATTTACAATCTCCATCAGAACAGTGATAAAGCTGAAAAAGTTAATCTTCTGGCTTTAAATGTTGAAACTATTACAGAATGGAATGTAAAGAATAAAGTCGTTTTTTCCCGTGATATGAGAAGTATTAATGATGAATATATCGAAAATTTTATAATAGAATCTGATCTAAAAAGTTTGTTTAGAATTAGTAATGATTCTCTGTGCTCTGACATTAGTTAAATTTTGCCTAAAACTTCATTTTATTTTTTCGTGTAAATAAAATAATTTATATAAAGATTTATAAAAAAACAATTCACATACCCCTCCCCCCATATAAAAAAATTAAAATTAAGGTACTCCCCTTAATTTTATTGAGTCTTTCAAACCGTTGAAACCCTCTTAATTAGTGATACAAATATTATATAACTAACAAAAAAGAGGGGTAAAAATATGAGTATTCCAAAGAGAGTACCTTTCGCAAAAAGGCTTGAGGATTTAGAAGTATTTATTACAAAGAATAATAAAAAACCAACGGCAAAAACTAATAAATCATTAAAGATTTGGTTAGATGCTCAAGTTAAAGAGTCAAACAAAAATATAATCAATAGAGATGCTGTTAGAGGTTTACTTGAAAATCATAATTTAATTGGGAAGATTGATGGTCTTAATAATTGGGAAGATACGTACTTATTGTTGGAAAAATATATAGAAGACAATAAAACCGATAGCATAACAGAAAAAGAATCAAAAATAATTTTTGGTATGAGTTTGAAATCTTGGTTAGATCAGGCAAGAACCAATCCTGATAGAAGATTGATTTTAGAGAAACTATACAAAAAACATAATTTAAAGTTGATAAAAAAACCGTTAAGTCATTTAGAGGAATTTAGAAAAATTTTCTCATTTTCTTATGAGTATAAAATTAGTCATTTATTGTTAGGAAGTATCCAAGTCGGTAAAACCCAATACCCTAAATGGGTTTCTGATATCAAAAAAAGATATAAGAATGGAACTCTTTCAAGTCGAACTATCAGCATATTAAAAACAAATAGATTAGAAGAAATGTTTTCAGGTGAGTTTTATTTCGATGTTGAACATTTAAAAATATTTCATAAGCTAAATTCTGATATTAAATTAGAAAAGTGCTCAAAAAATTTCTTTCCATTTTTAATAATTAAAAAGGAATTAGGTTCTGAAAAAGTAACATATAAATTAAGCTCAATAAAAATTACTACCGCAGAAACTATCATTGAAAACAACATTAAAGATTGTCAGTTCGAATTGTGTATTGATGTAAGAAAATCTATAGCAAAACTTAAGAAAGGCTCAAGCAAATTAAGTGTTAACGGTTTAAACACTTTAAAGATTCTTGAAGGTAAAGTCACAACTGGCTCATCAAAAACAGTAGTGAATGCTGATCATAATATCTTTCCTGATATACATTAGGAGTGAGTGATGGGTATCAAAATAACTAAATCTATAATCAACAGCACTAAAGAATATAATTTTGTAAGAACAGTTCTTATTGCTTGTAATATTTTAGAAGAAGATGCAGCAAACAAATTATATGTTGTCTTGCGTGATCTAACATCGTTTAAAGCTATGAGTATTGGAATGAATGACTTTGAACGATACACAAGAAAAAGTGAGCACTTTAAAAGTAATACAAAGAATCACTTCTTACCTTTGCTTGAAAAGCTTGGCTTATTGAGAAGAACCAGAACATTGTTAACGTTTAATTCAATTTTCTTAATTCCAGAAGATTTAGCCATACCGCTAACAATTAGTTTTATAGGTAGTGATAAATTAATAAGAAATATAGCTAATAACACTGTATTGAGAATCAAAGATCAAGATGCGCTAAATTACTTAAATTTTTTAAAGAATACTCAAAAGAAAAAACCTGCGAAAGACCCTCATATTCCCTTAATGATGAGTTTGTTTGTTGTTGATAGGTTTGGTCGAGAAAGCACTAATTTCTCCATTCCATTAACGCACAAGAGCAAAGAACTAGGATTTGATGAAAACTTTTTAAGACAGAAATTTAAGAACTTGATTGGACAAGGTTTGATTTTTAAAAGTGATAAACATTATTACTTAAACCCTGATCTTATATCACTTAATGAATATAGCGGTTTGAAGCCATTAGACAGAATTTTTAAGGTAAATATTACAGAAGATTCAATTAATTTATCAACAAAACAGGAGGAATTAAGGTTAAAACAAGAAAAAACAGAAGAACAAAGAGTAGAAAATCAATTACAACAACTACAAGGAGTAGGAAATGAATAAGATTAAGGAAAATTTATCAATTATTGTCATGGGAATTTTTGGAGCAATGATTGGTGTAGTAAATTTAACAATGGGTATGAACCTATTTGAAATAATAGGTGCAATGGCGGTTTCATTTGGTATAGCTTGGGCTGTAGAGCTTAAGTTTAATCCTAAAAAGGAGGATTTATTAAAGGGTCATGTATTATCAAAAAAGCCCGAAGGATCAGAATCCGACCAAAAAAGTGATTAAATCATCTATTTATAATCAAAGAAAAGCAATTTAGACCTAAACGGTCTTTTTTGTACTTATCAGAAAATTCTAAAAGAGATAGTTAATAAACATATCAAAATCAATATAAAAAAAACAAAAATAATAAAATAAATACAATATTTTTTTATCTGTAAATAAAAGTAAATACTCCCTCTACAACCTCAAACATATATTAAAAATTTTTGATAATTTGCAAATATAAAATCAAATGTTAAAACGAATATTATAAACATTATAATAAAAGGAATTAACATTATGATAAATGAAAGCAGAATCAAAGAACTATTAATATTTATAGCTTTAAGTATTAGTTTCATTTCTTTTGGTGCAGAAGTAGATGCACAAGCAAACAGATCATTGCTTTTAAGCTCAATATATTTTTTTGTAGATACATTTATAACATTGTTGGGTATTATTTTTATGATTTCATCTGTAATTTATCTAAAGAAACACGGTGATGATCCAAACGCAACTAAAGGTTATATAAAAATAGGTATGATCGGTTTAGTTTGTAGTGCATTACTCTTTAATTATCAACAAACAGCATCAATTATGATCAATTCAACGATAGGTGATAAAGGTGGTTTTTGTATGATAATGGACGATTCTAATAGTAGTTCTAAAGTTGATAGCCTTGAAGAAAATTGTTGGGACGTTAGTACATCAGAAATAACAGAAGGTATCGAAAGTAAAGTTGATAGTATAAATAAAGCTAATGTTGAAAATAATCTTGTTACTCTTATTGCAGTATTTCAATTAATTGGTTTAGCGTATTTTGTTAAAAGCATTCTTTTATTTTTCACAATTAGTAAAGGACAGACAAAAGAAACTTATGGTAAAGCTTTCCTCATGTTAACCGCTTCTGCATTGGTAATTGATTTACCTCACACTTTAGAACTGATTCGAGGAACTGTTATTTATCTAGGTATTGGGTCGTATTAAAATATTTTCCATCTCCTTCTATTGATTTTATTTTTAATCGGGATACGATAGATTAAGTTAAGTTATTACTAGCAAGTCTGGTCAAGGAAGACCTCTTTTGTTGTATTACTTGTTAGTAGAGAAGAGCCTCAAGGATTGAGGTTTTTTTTCGCCTAAATAAAATTCAATTTGATAGTTTTTCATTTAGATAAAGAAAATTATTAACCTCTATTTTATCTAAACCTGCCTAAATCGAGTATTAAAATACGGCTCTTTATAAAATAACTAAAAATATTTTAATATTTAAAATCCTTGTTTCTACTTATTTATTTCCCAATAAGGTTAACTTTAAATTATTCCCTCTCCACTTTACTTTACAACCTTTAAATAGGTTATACGATGAAGTTATAGGTTATTTAAAGGAGAACAACATGACACTAATAGAATTAAAATCACTTATAGGAATCGGTATAACTGAATTTCATAACGAAGACTTATCAGATTTAGATTTATCAGGAATGGATTTAAGCCTTTTAAAATTTATAGGGTGTAACGTAACTGGTACTAATTTTGAAGATGCAAATGTAAATAAAACATCATTTGAGTTTTCAAATATAGAAGATGCCAAATATTACAATACACAAATCACTGAACACGACACAATTTTATAAGGGATTATTATGAAAATTTGTATGGAAACATTTAGAAAAGAAGTAAAAGCAGGTAGAAAAGATTTTACGAATGAAGAATTTTCAGATATAGAAATCAATAGTCTTAATGCAAGTTGTTTAGATTTTAGCGGATCTACATTTACCAATGTTAAATTTATTTTTTCTAACTTTCAAAATAGCTCATTTAAAGGAAGTGTCTTTAATGATGTAGAGTTCTATAAATCAGAACTTGTAGCGTGTGATTGCAGTAAAGCCGATTTATCAGATGTTGTATTTAAAAAATCTAAAGCTGTTTATACAAACTTCTATAAAGCGAATCTTAAAGATTCTGATATGTCTTGTATGGATCTAACTAACTCCAAATTAGTAGAAGCTGATTTAACTAATGCAACATGTGATTATGCGATTTTAGTTAATACTGATCTAACTAATGCAATTCGAACAGGCACTTCATTTATTGGTATTCAACCTTAATTATAAACACCTATTCAGATCAATTATCAGCCTTCTTTCAAGAAGGTTTTTTATGTTTATGGGTTTAGTAAAATATCCCTTGGGTATTCCTTAAATACCTATGAAATACCAAAAAGGTATTTAATAAATACCTCTCAATAGAAATAACTTAATTATATTTTTAATACTTTCCTCCCTAAAAACGCCTAAACCAAAGTAAAAAACCAATTAATAAAAACAGCTATAGATTAAAATAAAATAAACTTACTTTACAATATGTAAACAGGGTGTTTAATGGGTAGTAACAATAGAGGGAATTATTATGATACAGAGAACAAGAAGAAATTCAAAAATGTTTACTACAAAATTATTCAATGTAACAGTGCTTATTATTTTATCACTTCAATTTTTAGATACTCAAATAGAATTAAGTGAGTTGAAAAACTCAATAGCTCAAAACACTGGTAATGATTATATTCCAACACAACTAGAATGTAATGAAATTAAAAATACAAATAAAATAATTTGTGAGAAAAAAATATTATTGGCTAGTAAATAAGAACAGGAGCAATAATTATGACTAATAACAAAAAGAAACTACCAATTTATACAATCGAAGAATTTATTGAAGAAAAGAACAAAGGTCGTAAAGATTATTCTAATACTGTTTTTCAAGACGATATGAAGTTTGAAGATTTAGATTTAACAGGATATGACTTTTCTAATGCAGTTATGAACGGTGCTGAATTTATTAACGTAAAACTCATCGGTGCAAAAATGGATAACGCTATATTGTCTTATTCAAAATTCAATAATGTAAAATTTATTGGCGCATCACTTAAAGGTGCTTATCTAAATAACACAGTAATTCGTTTATGTGATTTTACAAAAGCAAACATCACTAAAATGGTTTTCACGAATGCAAAGTATTCTTTTGATTCGGAGAATGTACTCAATGGTTCTGATTTTGAAGGAAGTATTATTGAAATGGATACACCATTTGAAGATAAAGATTTTATAACTTTTCCAAAATTAATTATAGGTATAGTTGCGATAACCTCACTATTTTCTTATGCGTTTATTTAACTTCTTATATGATTAATTAAAATAAAAAAGAGCGTAATGCTCTTTTTTGTTATCTAAATTCTTATCTTATTTAATAAATAGGATACCTAGTAAATACCTAGCGGATACCTTTAAAATACTCGATAAATATATTTTATGTATTTAATAAATCCCTTAAAAATATCTTTTTTATATTTATTTTAATAAAAATTAAATCATCAAACCCCTGATAAAAGCCTATATTAAAGCATAATTACGACTTAAGAAAACAACACTAAAATAAAAGAACACAAACACCATTGACTTAATAACTTACTTTGTTATATTTAAATAAGAACATAACAAAAAGGAACTAACTATGTTGATAACAATTTACAATGGGAAAGGTGGAGTATCAAAAACAACTTTATCTTTAAATATTCTACTAGGAATAAAAAATTCAGTTTTGGCTTGCCACGATGTAACGGCTAATTTCAACTTCATTAATAGAAACAGAAAAGAGACATATTTAAAACAACCTATTTCACCAGAAGAAATGGATTTAATTATTCCAGATAGTGATGAATTATTTACGGAATGCTTGGGAATGAAGTTTGAACAAACTGAACAAGGTGAAGATTATAACATCATAATGGATCTAGGTGGATTCGACACAACCCAACACAGAAAGGCACTTGCAGCATCAGATATAATTATTATACCAACAAACCTTGATGTAATAGAGACTCAATCTTTAGAAAAAGTGGCTGAAACCCTTGATGATATTTCAAAGTCTTTGAAAAGAGAAATCAAAGCATTTGTTCTACCTACGAGAGTAAAGACAGGGACAAAAAGAATAAAGAAAAACGAAAGAAGCTTGTATCAGGATTTGATTGATGAAGTTGATAAATATCCTTGTTTTTCACTTATGGACTCTACTATGCACGAAATAAAAGATTATAAACACGCTGTATCACAAGGTTGTTCTGTACTTGAATTGAGCAAGTATAGTGGTGGTAGAGCAGCAAGAGAAACTAGAAATATCATTAAAGAATTAAACATACCAAGAAATTTTAAATAAGGAATATAGAAATGAATGCACTAGATAGATTAAAACAAAAACAAGATGGTTTAAAACAAATAAAAGAAGATAGTAAAAAATTAGAAGGACAAGCACCACTTTCATTAACAGAAGAAAAACCAGTAAATCCTTTTTTTCAAAAAAACTTAAAATACGTACCAACTTCTGTACGTGAAAATCATAAGGAAATTAAAAGAATAAATGATTTGCTCGGTATTAGAACAGACGATCTTACTGCAATTATGGTAGATGTTGCTGTTTTGAAAGTAAATGATATGTTGAAAGAAGCACAAACAAGACTTAAAGCACAAAACAATTAGAACATTGAATCAAGAAAGATAAATAATAGGTTAAAACAACCTTGATTACTTTCTTGAAAGTGTAAAGAAAAGAACTTTATATTTTCAAGAACGTAATTTAAAAAATAACTTAATGGAGTAAATATTATGAATAAATTAAAAACAATTATTGGAGCACTAACACTTATTGCGGCTTCGTCTGTAAGCGCACAATGCGTTGTAACGAGCGATCAAATTAAAGCTATGGCTAAACTTGAAGATACTTCAAAATTTAAATGTCAGCTTATACATGACCAAGAGAAAGATATTTATGCGAATGCAAAAGATTATAGTATAGGCTTTAGAAAACCTAATAAATTTTCAGTGATGATCACTAATCAGGATAATGTAGAATCTATTGATTTAAGTGGTTTGGACACTAAAAACGATAACACTGTAGTTCTTGAAGATAATCCAAATCTTAAAGAAATTAAGGTTGGTAAATTAACAAAATTCAGCATGTTTAATATTAGAGATACTAAAATTTCTGATCTTACTTTTTTAGAAAATATTACATCTGCTCAAATATACATTGATCACAAAGTAACTAAATTTCCAAACAAAAACACGCCATTTTGTGAAGGTGTTAGAAATCGTGGAAAAATAACGATATTCGGTGATGTTAGAAATAATTTCAACAAACCTGCAATGATTGAAAACTGCAAACTTGAAGAATAATTTATATTGGTAAGTAAAAAGCACTCTTTTTTGAGTGTTTTTTTTCGTCTAAAATAAATAATATTGTAAAAAATTTTCCTTTAATTAGTGCATTTTTAAATAACCTCAATAACATTACAAGCCTTTGTATTGAAAAGATTTTATATAATGCTATGTATATATAATATAATCAAAGGAATGATACAAATGAACTCAATATATAAATACTTAATTACCTCTTTATTTTTAACAAGTATGTCTGCTAATGCTGCATATGTCGTTATCGCAAAGACAAGCCAGGCAGAATTAAAATCTACAACAAGAGAATCTATGATCCTTGTAGAAATGAATCCAGAAGCACCAACAACAGAAACAATAAGTCTTACTAAAAACTCTTTTAATCCTGCCATTGGTACATATACGGTTACTGATGATGAACTTGATATGACTTCTTCTGTTTACAGTAAAGAAGGTTGTATTGTTGAACTTGAAGGTAATTCTAAAAGTGGGACATATGATTATATTAACAGTGAAGGTTGTTCTGAATATGACACGTTTACTTTATCAACAGTAAGCGGATATTCTCAAGAATTTGAAATATGGAATGATGGTGGTCGTTGTACTGATAATGATTGGTTAAACGCTGCTAGAAATGGCTTTGATGGATTAGTTTACAACCATTTAAAATGTAATATTGATTCTAGTTTTATTACTGTTTTAGGTAGTTTCGATATTGTACCTGCTACATTCTTATTAGGTGTTGATATTGATTTATACGATGGTATAGAAGGTACAGAGGGTGAAGGAGAAATTGAAGGTCAAGATTTTTATAATTTTGAAACTCCTGATGTAAGATATATTAAATATAACATTGAAATTATGCACCCTTTCATATCAAACTTTAATTTTTCAAGACTTGAATATGCAGGTTATTCTAGCCCTGATGGTCTTGAGATTTCTATAACAGACAATGCTTTTGTAGAAAAAATTGATTTACGTAGTTTAAGATCTAGCCCTGTTTTACTTGATGTTAGTTATAACTTTGCTTTGGCAGAACTTGATATTAGAAGTGTTCAATATGCAGGTACTATTGATATTTCAGAAACATCTATTACCGATATATCAAATTTTCACAGTTTAAGAGAAGCAAATATTATTTCAAATAACATTGAACTTACTGATTTCCCTTCACGTTATTCAATTTTTTGTTCATATTTTAGAGCAGGTTATATTTCAATAACACCTGAATCCAATTATACAAATGCATATTATGCTTGTAGATGATTTTTTCACAGAAAATCACATAAAAAAATAAAAATAAAAGCGTTAAATTTAAATAATATTTTATTTAAATTGGCGCTTTTTTTATATTAAAAATTATATATGTGTTTTTACAATTGATTATTTTTATATCAATGGTAAAAGTATTAAAGAGAAAGGAAATCTCATACAACAAAAGGAAGTGAAATGAATACAATTAAAAAAAACTTTTTAGCTTTATCAATCATAACAAGTTTAAGTTCTTTAGCAGAAACACAATATCTTGCTGTAGTTGGGTTAGATGCTAAATTTAGAGTTAATCTAGTTACAGAACCAGAAACACCAATCGCTATTAATGATATTAATTTAACAGTAAATAATAATGATGTTTTTGAAGATGGAGTAGACCAAACAGCCTTTGGTACTTTTTCAGCAAATAATACAAGTTCTGTTACTGCTAGTTCTTCATACGGAACAATAAATATCAGTGAGAATAATTGGACATACAGTTTAAATAACTCTGATCCATTTGTTCAGTCAAGATTTTTAAATGAATTGGTGTACGACACGATTACTTTTACAAGTGATGAAAGTTCTAAAACATTAGATATAGAACTTTATGGTGAAAATGATCCTGCAATAATAACCACAAATGCAACTGACCAATATGTTACAGAAGATTTAGATGCAGATGCAGAAGGTACAATATCAATAACAGATGTTGATAATGGCGAAGGTTCTATATTCAGCATAACTTCAAATCACGGTTCTGTGAATGTTTCGGGGGGGAATTGGTATTACACATTGATAGATAGCCCTGCTATCCAATCATTAAAGAGTAGTGATCTTATTGTAGATCCTGTTACGTTTACGACAGACGATGGAACGACAAAAATACAAAATGTTTATATAGTCGGTGATGATGATGTTTCTGTTATTACGATTGTTACTTCTGATACTTATGTAAAAGAAGATGTTGATTTAACGGCAACAGGAACAGCAGTAATGTTCGGTGAAACTATAACCGCTACTACTGATTTTTATGGTTCAGTTACAATGGATGGTGATGTTTGGACGTATACTTTAAATAATAGTTTCGTTCAAAATTGGAGAGAAAGTGATACTTATCAAATGAATATTACTTTTACAGGAAGTGGAGGTTCTACAAAAGTTCAACAAATCACAGCAGATGGTAGTAATGATTTAGCTGCAATCACCATAAATCCAGATGCTACCTTTGTTCACGAAAGCGACCCGTATTATAGTGGTCAAGAAGCAGTAAGTTGTGGTGATAATGCTCAAACAACAACAGGTACAGTTGATATTGTAGATCCTGATGGTGGTGAAGGTTTTCTTGTAAGTGCAACAGCAAATTATGGAATGTTATCAATTTCAGGAAGTTATGCTTATACGTATACAGTTGCTTGTAATCAATTTAGAGATAATTTTAATGCTGTAAATGCATTGAATGATGGTGATCAGATAATAGATGTTATTACTTTCACCACTGATAATAATCAAGTTAGAACGTTGAATATGACAATAAAAGGAGTAACTGACTAAAGCCTATTTTTTATCAAAATAAGGAACACTCTTCGGAGTGTTTTTTTGTTTCTGGTTATCAAATCATTATATTTCATCTTTTATTAAGAATATTTTTCATTACCTTGAAAACATTCTACCTATTGTTTTTCTCGTAGTTTATCTAAAAAAAAATCCTCTCCATTTTAATTGTTTCTCAAAAATTGAAATATTAAATATTTGTGATAAAAAGTCAGTAATGGATTAGGAAAAAACATAATGGAAGAAATAAAGAATAAAAGCACATTTCAAATTAAAAAATTGCTATTCGTTGCACTTGCAATGTTTACTCTTGCAGGTTGTGATAATCAAGAATTTACAAATGATTCTTGTATTGATGATATTACAGAAATCATGGATAAACCTATTACGGGTGAACCTTGTAAAGATAGGGATTTAGGTCTGTTAAAACATAATGCAACTTACACGGTTGATGAACAGGTATTAATTGATAAGCCCTTTTATGATACTGGTAAATATCTAAACAGCGAAGAAATGAATATTGCTAATAAGTTAGATCTAAAGAAAAATCAATTAGGTCATACACTAATTCAAATGAAAAAAGATTTTGCTAATTCTATTTTTAAAGACTCGTTAATGTATATCGCTATTCTAATCTTTATTTTTCAAATAATGAGAAAACAAAGAGCACAAATTTTATCTTTTCTTACTTTTGCTTCAATAACTCTATTTCTTCTTGATATGACCGTAAAAACAGAGTTCACGACTACACCGATCACTGTAGCGACAATTAAAGCAAGTAACTACATTGCGAGAATAAGTCAAAAGAATGTAATAGCAAAAGATCTATTTACAGAAAACTCTTTAAAGTATTACTCCAAAAACGAAGCATTAATTGATACTGCTGATTTTATAAAATTAATGGTTTGCATGAACAACTCTCGTAAATATGAAATTGAAAATCGTGAATATGCCATGAGATATTTTAACGATAAAAAAGCAGTTTCTGATTTTTATAATTTAAAAAATGAACCTTATATTTTCGGTGAAGATAGTGATGATCGTAGAATTAGATACAACCTTTCTGATGGTGGTTTTATCCAAAACATTAACTTTGCTCGTTGTGGTCAAGTACAGTTCTCTTCAAGAAAAGTAAGTGCTGATACTCTTGAGTTAATGAAAGAGATAGATTTTAAAATTCTCTTACATAAAGCTATTACATCTAAAGATTTTGAAAGTAATTTAAAGGTTCTTCGAAATAACTTTGATACAAAAGATAAAGCTAATGGTGTTTTAAATTATTTATCTTTGAGCACTTATGATGATTTCATTGAAATTTTGGTACTTTTTTCTTCTGAATATAAAAAGGGCTTAATGTGGGGTTCTGTATTTACTGATTATAATCTTGAAAATACAAAAGTTGTGAACACTGATTTTTCAAACCTTACAAAGCTTCAAGGATACGCTGATAGTATTTATAACAATATTGTATCTTCACAGTGTTTATTAAACGGTTCGATGGTTAATGACACGATTAAAGCTCTTAATAACTTCACTCCTTACAATAATTATATAGGTCAATACGATTGTATTAATTTTGAAGACGATGAACTTATGTCGGCTGTAGTAACGCCTTATATTTATAAAAATAATAAAGTATTAGTCGATGATCTAGCACTTACCCTTCAAGAAGATACTTTACCGATTGCAAAAGAAGCAACGCTCGATTTAATTAAGCATTATGAGATTGTTAATAATGTTTTCTTATCTCAAATTGACACGTTGTTCGATTATAAAAAAGATTTAGCTTTTCTCTACAATCAAGGAGCTTACGCAAGTGGTAAATTTAACTCTTATGTAAATAACAAGTCTTCAAAATATGTAAGAACTAAAGCGGAACTAATGGATATTAGCCGCATTGATTATTCTAAAAGTCTTCCTGATTTTAGCTTTGACTCTGGTGATACTGCTATAAAAACGAATGTTTATGTTGTTAATGCATTTATCAAATCTATTAATGATCAAATTGATTCTTCATTAGGTGCTGTAACTTCTAATTTCACTAACTCAATGCTTGAATACTCAATGGATAATACAGGTAGTAATAGAGATTCTGGTGTTCAAGGTGATGATAATAATATGCAAAACGCATTGTCTGATTATCTTGAAAATAGTTCTCGCATCTTCTCTTCTGTAAATAAAATGGTTTGTGCAGGTGATAAAAGTGAATGTGATGAAGTAACTAAAAACTTCGATGGTGTTCACGAATTTACAGAATTATCAAATGCATTAATTGAAAATGGTGCTAAAGCAACTGTCATTAGCACTGTAACTTATATCGGTCTTGCTTCTGTTGAAGGACTTATTAATTTAAAGAAAAAGAGTAAACCGATTAAAGGAGCAAAGTTTGGTAAGACTAGCAAATTACGTAAAGGTGCTTCTGTTGTAGGTGGTGCAATGTCTGCGGCTGTTAGTGGAGGTAAGAAAGTTGCAGGTAGTGTTGCAGTTTTAGGTTTTGTTTCACTTGTTTTAGGCGAAGTAATGAACTCACTATTTGAATTACAAAATGTTATTTTAAATTGGTTCGCTCAAGGACAACTTATCTATTTAATCATAATGCCTTTATTACTTATTGCAGTGCATACAATCGCTTTAACAATGAATTACTCAACTGAAAGCTATACAAAAACATTAACGCTTGCGACCAATATAATGATCACTCCAATTCTGGTAGGTATATCTGTTGGTGTCATTGTTTACTTTTCAAATTATATGTTGCTTACAGTCTTAAATAATATTCCTAATATGAGTAGCTTATTACTTTCTCAATCTGGATCTGTAGTGGGTGCAATTATTGACAGTCTTAAAACAATATTTATGATTCTAATTGTTGTATTCGTTTCTACCTTTTTAATCATGAAAATTCTAATCTCTTTAACATCTCAACTTGTAAATGTTGGAATGGGTCAAGTTTTCTCAAGTGCTGATCGATTGATAGGTAAAGTTCAAACTGCGGCTTTAGCAACAAGTGCTTTTGGTTTGATGCAAAATACGGGTAATAAATATGCGAATAAAATAATCCATAGAGTTCAAAAAGCAGGTTTAGGAACTACAGGTTTAGGTAAAAAACGTCCGAACAACCAGAACAAATAATCATTAAAAACAATTATAAACAAATAAAAATATGTTTAGATAAAGCACTTTTATACTAACTATAAATAATAAAATTAACTCTTCTTGAAATATCAAATATTTGTGATAAATATTTTAATAAAGGAGATTTTTTAATGGGTATAAAAAAATCAAAAAATATTTTAAAAAATGTATTTACAAAAGAAAATACATTTATTTTTTTGTTTCCTAAATTAGCATTAGCAAAGAGAATCAAAGATAAGGCAAAAGCTGCAAATTTTTCTATAACGTTTAATCGTTATTTTATGCTGATGTTTGTAACGCTCTTCTCTTTACTATTTTTTCAAAGTGCTTACGCAATTACTGAAAACCCTATTACTGGTGAGAGAATAGATTATATTCTTTCAGGTGTTCTTGAATGGATAAATCCAGATATTGTTGATGGGGAATTAAGTGAATCCTATGCACCAAAAGAACTAGGTATTAATTTAGCTCTTATAATGGCTTTTGCTACTAGTTCAGCGGTAAGTTTAATCGCTGTAACGATGTATTGGTTCGGTTTGAAGTTTTTACTTGATAAAGTGATGGGTGTTAATAATATTAATACTTCATCAAGAGCATTAGCATTTGTAATTCTTGCGTTAGCTTCTTCACAATATACTAAAGAAGTTGATGTTCACGGTTATAAAGTTCAAAAGAGCTATCTTCAAATCACGGCTGATAAAGCTATTCGTGAAGCTCTATTACTTGCTGATAGTATCGCTACAACAAATTATGATAAACCTGTTTCTGTCCCTTCTTACAAAGTAATTTCTCCTAAACATTTAAGTAATGATTTTGTAAAAATACTTAATGTTTATTTAATGTCTGGATCTAAAACTGAACAACTTACTGATACCGTTAGTATCGAATTTTCAGATAATTTATATCGTATTGAATTTGAGATGGGCGGTTCTAAAACAAAAATAACTTATAAATCTGGTGTTGCACTTAATAAATTAGCTTCTGAATTATTTGGAGTTGATTTACTTATTAAAGAACAAGAATTTGTTAGAAGACTTACTGAAAGTCAGTTTAAAAATGCTGTTGCTGTTGCTAACAAGCTTAAAAATATTGATTTTTCTCACTTAAAAACAACGTCAGATTCTCAAGATATAGAAAATATTAGAGGTAAAAGACTTTCTTTCGCTGATGAATATCAAACATATTGTGAAAATATTTATGAATATCCATTGGCAGGTTCAGATATAAAATCTATTCAGAAATACAATCAAATAACGGCTTTATGTGCTGCTGAAAGTTTCTTAACAGAACAATATCAAAACTCTTTCTATAAAGCAGAAGATGTTTATGCAAAAACATCTATTTTAAGACCTTATAACACTCCCCTTTTCGGTGAAATCATATTAACGACTACTTATGAAGAAGTTGTTAAACATACTCTTAAATCTTGTGATAAAGACTCTGGTTATATGCATTGTGCAGAAGCAATTCAATTTACTTCTCAACAAAATATAGAAAAGAATAAAGAGCTTGGTGTTTTAGTATTTCCTGTTTCAATAGTTAATGAATTAGCAGGTAGTGTTTATGATGCGAGTGATAAAATTTTAAAAGATAAAATATTTGAACAAGAAGAATATAGAACAATTGCTTTTAATGATTTGGTTCTTGAAGAAAGATCATTATTTGATATCAAGTTCCAACTTAATCAAACCAAAAATCCAGAAATTGTTGCTAATCCATTCGACCTTTATGACATTTCTCAATGGGAAATCCCAACTTTAGAACAAATATTTAGATCGATTACAGGGTCAAAAATTACAGAACCTTATGAACGTGTAAGAACTTGTCTTTATCATTTTGATTCAATATTCGATGGATTTAAATGTCAAAACCCAAGGAAGGAACTGGTTAAATTTGGTACGGGCTTCGGCAAGACAGCTTTTGCAATACTTGCAACAGGTGCGGCTACTTCTCAAATGAGCACTTCATCTAAATTTACAGGTGCAGTTCTTGGTGGTGGTGCTAGTAAATTAGGTAAAGTAGCAGGTGTTGCAGGTGCAGGGGCGGCTTCAATGTTGATTCCTTCAATGATGACAAACCCAACAAAAGACGATCCGTATTATTCTCAAGAAACCGCATCAGCTATCGTTTTCACAAGCTATTTAATCTCTTTTTATAACGCTGAATTTACAGAACATCTATTCACATTAGCAATGATGATGTTATTGATTAGTGCAGGGATTCTTATACTTGTCTTTGGGATTTACATTCACCTTTTCTTATATTTTGTCGGTATCTTACTTGAACTAATTATTGATTCAAAAATGCTTATCTTACTGTTATTTACAAGGACTTTAGATGATGGTTTTAAAGGAATGTATTCAGTGCTTCGCTCAATGGTTGTTGAATTAACTTTCTTAATCTTGATTGTCTACATGATGAAGTTAATGCCCGAAATTCAGGATTGGTTATTACTAGATCAATTTGAAAGTATCTTTGAAGTAACAAGAGCAATGGAAGGTTCAATAGAAAATATATTAACAGGCATACCAAAATTATTAATGTTAGTCGTTACTAAAGTAATCGTTTTAACGTTGGTAGTTAACTTTATAACAGGAATGTTAGATAAGTCATTAGAACAAATGAAAACAGCATAATTACTTAACAAAAAGGAGTTTTAACATGAGTAATAAATTAAAGAATCAATTCACAAGTGAGATGATTAAAAAAAGTAAGGCAACTTACGAAAATGACAAAGATATTTATGACGATTTAGAAAGGTTTTTAAATAAAGATGAACAAGCGAATTTAACACCTCAACAACGTTCTAAAGAAATAATGTATGTCATGCAAGAAGGTAATGTTCTTCGTCCAGAAATTCTATTAGATAGAGATCACGAATTATCTAAATTAGCATTTCCTGATGATGCGAGTTTTAATTCTTTTGAACAAGATTTATCTCAATATCAAGATGATGAACAGATCTTAACTTATAACAGAAAACACGGTGCAAAAATTAATGATGGAGTGCTCGATGAAACAAAATTAATGACTTATCGTGATCCAAAATACATTGTAAATGTAGATGATGAACACGTTAAAAAAACTGAAAAGCTTATTGATAAAGCGTATGAAAATGCTGCAAAAAATGGTCAAACTGATAAATATCATCTTTTCAGTAATAGTAATGCAATCCTTTCTGATGTTGATATTGAAGGTTTAGAAGAACCAAATTTTAAACCGTTTGATGTAAGTTCTGAACTTGAACTACCAATTAATACTAAATATTCAATGATGATCGGTGATGATAATGATTCTCCTGAATTTTCAAATATGTTTAAGAATTTAGACAAATTAGCTCCTACGCCTGAAAACCTTGAAGAACCTGAATTAAATCCAGAAGAAGAGCTAGTTCTTAAGACTAGAAAAAAACGTCTTGCTGAAATAATGGAAGAGCGTTTTTCTGGTGATGAACGAATTAAAGATACCATTTATAACAATGGTCAAAGAGTTATGACAGTTAAAGAATCTCGAATGAGTAAAAGAGTAACTGCTTATTTGGGTATGACTCCATCAAGCGAAAATATCACAAAAGGTTTTCTTAAAGCGAATCCTAAAACTGTTTCTCAATTTCCATTATCTGATGAAAATCTAGCAAGCTTCAAAGCTTCTCTTGAAGATATTAGAGATAACGAATTGTTTGATATTAATGATATTAAAATTAGTAAAAAAGTAGACCCTGCTTTCCAAATGATACTTGATCAAGTTAAAGGTCAAACTGTTGCAATGGGTCAAGAACTTGATAATGATATTGACGAACAAGAACAAAAAGTTAAAGAAGAAAATAAGGCAGATAAGCCGACTGAAAATTTAAAAGATGAAACAACTTTGGGTAAAGATGTAGATGTTAAACCTGAACTTACTCCTGATGAGCCTAAAGAAAATGTAGATTCAAAACCAGAAGAACCAAAGCAAGATGCTAAAGCTATAGCCCTTGCTGCCGCTGCCCTTGCTGCTAGTGATGCTGCAATTGATAAAACTTTCAATACTGATGATTTAGAATTAAACACTGTCGAAGAAGGTTATGATATTGATGACTTTGACGAAGAAGCACTAGATGAAAATGATATTGACCAAGATTACGATAGTGAAGCGTTAGATGAAAACGATATTATTTATGATGATGAAATTGACGAAGATTTTGATTTTGAAGCGGCAAATTTAGAAGAACAAAGACTTGATAACGATATAGAATATTTAGTTAATAGAGAATTATATAATGATCTAGAGTTTGAAAATTCACACGGTCTTGTATTTGATTTAACACCTGATAAAAGCTCTCTTGTTTATGATAATGTGGCTGATAAAGAGAATGGTTTAGTTGCTATTGATGATCAAGAAATTGTATTAGCGGAAATTGAGCCACCTAGACAATTAGGTTTTGATAGTAAAAAAACAGCATTAGAAAATAATGATGATACTAGACAAAATTTGCTCGCTGATTTAACAAGTGATAGTAAAGTTGATGAACCTGAACAAGATGCTAATGAAAATAAAAACAAAGTAACAAAACAAAGTAAAGGTTTATCTATTAGACCTTAATTAAAGATTATTAATATAAAAACATTATTACTAATAAGTTCTAATGTTTTTTATTTGTTTGAAATTGACAGTTTAAATTTTATAAATTACTCTTTACACATTATTAAATAATCGTGGATAAATAGAAATGACCGATATTACAGATGTATCAAACTTTGATAGCATAGAAGAATTAGAAGAATATAATAACTCAATAAAATTAGCATTTGAAAAAACAAAAAAAGCAATTAAAGAACGTGATAAATTAAAAGAAGAAGAAAAAATCACTAAATTATTTCCTGATTTAACAGCTTCTTTTAAAACAGATGAAAAAAAGAAAATTGTTGTAGACCATTTACTTAAATTTATAACTAAAAATATTTATTTAGCAGATCCAAAACTTATTAAACGTTTACGTAATAAATTATCTCAAGAAGAAAGTGGTGTTGTTAAAACAAGAAAAGCGACTGAATTTAAATATCAAACAATGAATATTGCTCGTCTGGAAAAAGAAGCTCCAACGCTTTATAAGCATTTAACGGCTATTGAAAAGTTCACTCCATTAAAAGATTATAAGAAAGCGATTGTTGTTTATCGTAAGATTTACTCTAATGCTGCAAAAGCTGCTGCATTAAAAGATGGTTTTGAAACTATTAGAATTGCTTTAGATAGCTTTGCTGAAAAAGAATATTTTTCATTAACTATACTAGAAAACACTGCCGAATTGAAAATTGCTGATTTTAAAGAAGTCTCTAAAGTTGATAAAAAGTAATATTTAATTATCCGAAAAAAAGACCGCTTAATTTGGGCGGTTTTTTTATGTCTTTTTAAAAGGTATTAGTGGTTAAGTGCTTTTGATAAAAGAGCTTTGAAAAGAAATATTTCTGGATGGATAATCTGTGATCTTTTTAAATCAAAGTTCTTATGTGTATTGATAAGAACTCTCTCCCCAACTAAACAACTAATAATTACTGTCTCAAGAGTAGCATTATCTGAAATTAAATCTTTTGATATGTTTTTCTTAAAATCTCGAAGAATTATTTTGCTCACTTTATCGTAAAGATCTTGGTCTTGAGTTAATAGAGCTTTATTTAATGCCTTAAAAATTTTATAAGAAAGATGATTTTCTTCAAGCTCTGCTGTAAATAACTCAACCAACTTTTTATCTGAATTAACCGCTTTAAACGTATCGTTAAAAACTCGACTATGCATATTATGAGCGACTTTCACGCCAATTCTTTCTATAAGTTCACGAATAAAATCAGGGTTTTCAAGATCACTTAATTCTTTAGCCCCACTCGCTTTTAATAATTTGCTTTCAAACGCTTTATAGTGATCCCAACATTCAGCTAATACTTCATCAATTTCTGCTTGTTTTAGAGATTTATCATCTTTAGTTTTAAGACTATTTAACTCTCTTTTTAGCTGTTTATAAATACTGTTAAGATTTTCAATTTCTGCTCTATCATTTGCTATTTCAGTTTCATCTAAACCGATTGCTTCACTTAATAAACTTTGATCGCTTTTATCAACAATATTTCCTTTTCGTAAAACCCTCTCATATAGATTAATTTTATTTATTGTATGTTCCTTCATACGTTATTACTCCTTGTATCATTTATATTTTCTTTATTTCTACCTGATTATCTTTAAAGTTTAGTGATAATTTAATTACTTCATTTTTAAAATTATGTAGCCATTCAACACTCGGAATAACATCTTTATTTAATGAAAATAACAAAGGGCTTTTCTCTTCGAAAACACCCATATCACGACCTTTCACCAATTTAGATTTTAGATTATGCAATAACTTAAAACCCACTTTTATATAGTCTCGATTGCCTTTCTCGAACTGGTATGAACCATCTTTAAATAGACCTAGTGTTTTACTAATATTTAAATCTCTAGTGTTTTTCTTCTTATCCATCATTGTAAGTATTGTGTAATAATCAATTCCATCAATATCACTTTTAAGAAGTTGAGGTGTTTCAGAAAGAGTTGGATTATAAGCGAATAGCTGACCTTTGTTAAACTCTAAAACAAGCTTTGCTTTGTCTGTCATTACGCCATTTTGAGTAAAGAAAATACTACTTAAAACGATATCTCTTGTTGTATTATTTTTATCGCCTTTCTGACTATTGAAAAGATTTGCTTCAACGCCTTTACTTTTAAATTGGCTAACTTCAACATACAAACGATGATAATTAGATGTTTTTTTACCAATCCTTTCCTTTTTAAAACTATTATTATTTTCTTTAGTAAAACTCATTATCTCATCAGATGATAAAAAACTGTTTGAGACATAACCTTCGTCAATCAACTCATATAATTTTTCTGGAAATTTCATTCCAACACCTAATATTTTAGACAAGAATCTTATGTATTCGAGATCACACTTATCCTCTAGTTCTATCTTCATTATGACTCCTTTAAAATATTTGTTTATTACTACCTTCATACCACTCTATTTAAATATTGTAAAGTAAGTTTATGGAGTTAAGTTGAAAAGCCTTATTTTCACAAGAATATTTTTATACTTTTCTCTTTTTGGTAAAAAAAATATTTCTCACAGATAACTAAAATAACCACCTTTTTAAACAACAATTTTTCATATTAGAAATATATTAAAAAAATGACATAAAAAACTTTGCTCTAATAATTGAAAAAAGCTCTATTAATGGTAACTAATAGGTATACGAACAAAGGAGTTGTGTATGAGTAAAAATAAAGAAGGATTCTTTAAAAAAGCTGCGTCTTGGTTAAATAAACAGTTCTATGAACAAGAAGAATATGTTGAACCTGCTATAGAGTTCGACATTACAGAACCTATTATTGAATCTGAAAAAGTAGAGACTGAAAATCAAGTTCAAGTTATAGAAGAAGTTGATGAAAATCAGTTTAAATTAGCACTAAAAGAAATAAATGCTTTTTATAGTGTAAGTAAAAGTGCTTACAAAGAAAGACAAGTTTCAATCCGCAAAGGTGAAGATGAAAAAACAACGGTTATAAAAAATGAACTGCCATTTAGAATAAATCTCGATGGTTTTAAATTAAGTGTGGTTGAAGCTACATCTACAATTTATATTAAGAATTACTCTAATTATTTTATGGGTAACTCGCCAATTGTCATTGGTAATATGATTAAGACAATTGAGGAACGATTAGACAACATCGTTAATAAATATGATGGTGTAACAATTGAATATCCTTACGTGGATATGGAGGATTTTAACGAAAATGAAGATCTTCAAGATGTTCCAGAAAGACAAGCTAATAATCTAGCTGAATATAAGGTCAAAAAGCGAAAAGAACAGATAGCACTATCTCATTCTCATATTTTTGATATAAAACATATCACCCAACGACCTAGAGAATTTAGCTTTATCCCTGATATAAGTTTCAAAAATGTTTATACAAAACACTTAAATAAAACTTATAGACAATCCTTTGATGATTATTACGACTTTAGGAATAGCAAAGTTACGATTTACAACACAAAAGGTAAAATTGACCATTATGATGATCCAAGAATGAATGAAGGTATCGCTTATCTCGTTAATCTATTAGCAGAGAAATGTTATTTCGTTGATGAGTACCCTATTCCACCTGTTCTTGAAAAACTTATGTTATTTGGTACACCTTCAAAAAATGCAGAAGAACTTGCTTCTGACCTTGAAAATGAAGTAGAAAGTGGTGAAGAAATTCAAAATATCTTTGTTAATAACAAGTTTAAGACTTACTTTAAAAAGTATGATCTAGCTGTTGATGTTAAAGAATTTACAACGTATTTAGTTACTCATTTTAAGTTTATGAGTTCTTATAATTATCATAAGAAAGGTGGTATTGAATCTGTTCGTTATGATAGTAATAAACTGAAATTAGTAGAAGTTATGACAAAATATTGTACTGATAATGGTTTAGGTAAAGATTCAAAAGGTTTGTTTTTGATGCATACAAGAAAAGCTGAAACTGATTTGATTGAAATGTATCTACTCTTATTCAGTGAATATTATAATATTTATCACTCTCAAAATATTGATGATCATATGTTTACTAAAAAACAGGGTGAAACAAAAGGAGATGATAAAGCCAAGGCAAAACCTGCTTAATACATCTCCTGATAATTTTATTTTAGAATAGCCAACTACTTTTAGTTGGTTATTTTATTTTAACCTTCTTCTTATTTTTAGCTTTGTTTTTAGGATCTTGATTTCCTGTTTCAATCGCTTCTTTTTCATAAAATGCATGAACTTTAGCTTTCTCTTTTTCTGGTAAGTTTGCAGCCATTGCCAAGATTTCATCTTTGTTTTCTGCAAGATATTTAGCATCTACTTTCTTATTAAACTGAATTTCCTTTGCATCATGTACTGTGATTAATTCAAGAATTTGAGAATTAAGTTTAGCTTTAATTTGATCTTGAAACTCTTCCATTTTAGGATTATTAAGTATTGCCATTCCTGAATTATCATTGAAGTTGAAAACGCCTTTTTTAATCTTCTTACTGTTTTTCTTAAAGTTCGTATCAAAACGGTCAAATTGTTTATCAAGCTCTTCTTGAATCATTTGCTTAAGAATAGGGTCATTTTCCATATCTGGATATTTAACCTTAATCTTCTTACTGTTTTTATCTGTAGAGAAAAGTAGTTTCACTTGAAGCTCTCTTAAAAACTTATAGTTCGTGTGTTCATCAGGTTCTACTAATAAAAATTCATTTTTCTTATAACTCTTCACTGCCTCAATTGATGCCAAGTGATAAACAGTCGCAGCTTCTTTTGCATAGCGACTTGATGAAGTGATTTTTCCATTCGCTTTATCAATTTCTAATATTGCTTGATTCTTTTTATTTCTGTAAATGGTTGAATTGTCTTTATCAACTAATGAACCGCCTCTAAATTCCATTGCATATTTCAGTTGTTTATTGAAATATAATTGGTCATTCAAAAGGTTTACATCTTCAATTGTCCCTTCCATATATACTTTCTTTCTGTATTTAATGGTATTTGGTACTTCTTTTAAATGCTCATCTTCAAAATCTTGTATTTCTTCGGGGCTTAAACCAAAGAAATTAACAAGGTTTGAACCTAATAAATCTCTACTCGTTAACATTGATGATTTATATGGAGTCAGTGTTACGTTTTTACCTGATTTAAAATCGTTCTGATCCATTCTCCAATATTTGCAATGACCTTGTTTATTTAGTTCCGTGAAGATACCGCCACTTGTTCTATTCGTTTCTGCAAGTTGGTAAAAGGCTTTTAATTTAACCGCTTTTATCTGATCTTCTGTTGCATCTGGATAGTTCTTTTTAAGTTGATTAAGCTCTTCATTTAATGCTTTTTCTGTTGCGGTAAAGTTTGCTTGCAATACTTCTTCTAAATGCCTTGTTTTAAAATCGACTTTTTCATTACCATCGAATTTAGAACGTGCCATGAATCCTTTAAGTAATCGTCTTGTCTCTTTGTTCATGAAGCTTTCAAGATTGAATACAGCTTCACTACCTTTAATACTTAAATTGATACTTTTTTCGTTAAGTTTTATAACTTCTAAACCGCACTCCATAAACTTCAATTTAGCTTGTTCAAGAGACAAGCTACTATCGCCCACAATCGCTTTAACGTTGTTTTGTATCTCTTTGTATGAATCAATCGTTTGTCTTTGCGTAAAGCCCTTTTCAACGCATTCTGCGATATATGTTTTTCTGGCTGCATATCCTTCAATGCATTCATAACCTAGTGCTACTGGATTAAGGTATTGCTTATATTTCTTCTCTATTTTTAAGTGTGCGGCTTGTTTAGCCAAACTGAAAAAACGAGGGTTCATATAACGTCCACTAACAGGATCATAGGCGTGTGTATAAGAATGAATATGTGGGTTAGCGTGTTTGAGATGAAAATCATCTAAACTTTCTATATCAGAAGCTTTTGTTTTTCTGCCTTTGATATTTTGGCTTTTCTTAATGTCGTTATAATAGATAGCGAACCACTCATTTTTAATTTCTTGTATCATTAATTTTGCTTGAAGTTCGTTACCATTAAAATCATCTAATATTCTATCAAGCTCTTCTCTTTCAAACGTGAAATTACATTTGTTACTGAATAATTTTGTCTTGTCATAACATTCACCGTTTTCATCAAGAAATTTACGTTTAGGACTGTTTTTTGTGTATCTGTTGAAATACTCTTTTTGTTGAGAAGCTTGATCGAAACACAAAGCTTTTAACTGGTCTTTATCTAAATCAGCACCAATCATTTCTAAATCAATACCAAAATCAGCAAGCATTGGATTTAACTTAACTTGCATATCGCATCTATCAGGATCATAAAGCCCTGTTTGTTTGTTCGAAATTAGATAGTAAATATGATTCCCAAAATCTGCTGAACCTTTTCTACCATCAAAATATTTTACATCAAATGTGTAATATGTTTTTTCCACTTTAACTATCATAAAACATTCCTTGTTTTAACTTATTATAATACTCAAGTTATCACGGATATTTTTTAATGAAAGTAATCACAATTAATTTGATTATTTTTAAGCAAAAAAAAACCTTCAACATTAGTTAAAGGTTCGTTTTAATTCAAAGGTTTTATGTTTAGTTTTTAGTACGGAAATCTCAAGACCGTATAGATATATTTATATTATAATGTTCATTTTTGTCAATAGGTATTATAAAAAATAACATTAATAAAAATTAAAAAAATAAATATTTATAAAACATATCGTATAACCAATAAAATAACAAAATATAACAACCCCTTAATCTATTTACTTAATACCAATAAATGATATTTATATTTACTAACGACAAAGGAAATATAAACTTTGATTTTAAAAAAAAATAAAAAAAATAATGACAAATTATTATTGGAATTAAAAACAAAAAGCAATAAAGATATATCACTTTCATTAAAATCAGCTACACAAAATGTAGTTTGTTTAGGTTCTACTGGTTCAGGTAAAACAGTTAATATAATACTCCCTGCAATAAACAATCTAATTAAAAATAATTGTGCAGGTTTAATTATGGATATTAAAGCTGAAATTTGTCAGGACGTTTTACAAATTGCAAAAGATCATAATAGAGAAAAAGATATTGTGTTTGTTGGTACAGAAAGTTACTGCCAAGATTTTAACCTTCTATCGTCAATAACTAACAAAGAACAATTAAGGGCTGTGTTTTCTGTATTAAAACCTAATGATTCTAATAATGCTATGTGGTTCGAAAATGGTAAAAATGATTTTACCGATATGATTACGTTGTGGGAGTTTTATTGTACTGAAACGCTCAATGTAGTCCCTGAATATGATATTAGAACGTTATTAAATTTACAGAATGATAAAGAGCTTATTAATAAGGTCTATAGATCAGCAAGAAGTATTATTGATTTTGATGATGATTTTAATGATGATTTTAATGATGAAAACCTCGATATACCATACGAAGTTATGCAGTCTTACTTACGAGTTAAAACAAACAGTTTTTCAATATATAACGCTATAAACTCTATAAACCCCGAAGATTTGCAACAAATGGAATGGCGTTCTGGTCAAGTCGCTTCTATTTTAGGAAAGCTTTGTAGAGAGCCTTTTTATAGTAAACTTTTCAACCCTAAAGTTAATGAAACCCTTAAAGAATTGATATTTGATAATAACAAAATAGTCGTTATGGTTATTCCACAAAAATATAGTGAGATGGGCTTTATAACAGCGAAATTGTTAAGGCAATTATATTTTAATATGGTGTTAGGGACTACACCCGAAGAAAGGGCTACAAGGTCTATTGGTTCTGAATTTGATAGATATCTGTTTCTTGTTATAGATGAGTATCAAAAATATATTGAAACTATCACTAGTGATGGAATTTTATCTGATGATGAATGGGTTGGTATTTCTCGTAGTTATGGAAATATAAATTTATTTGCTAGTCAAAGTATATCTTCTTTAATTTCTGGTGCAGGGAATGATACAAACGTTCATACACTCTTGCAAAACTGTGTTAATACAATTGATTTAATGAACAAAGATAAAGCCACTGTTGACTATTTACAATGGCTTTTCTGTGAAAAGAATGGAATGGATAAGAAAGAATTAAAGACTTTGATTAGTCCAATTTCAGCTTCAAGAGAAGGTCTGTGTAGAATAATAGACGATGGTGTTATTAAGATGGGTAAAGCCGAATTCTCATCTAATGAGGGAAAGATTTATTATGGTAAACCTTGGAAAGATAGTGTTGATAAAACATTCAAGTTATTTGTAAAAGCTAATAATTTGAGGTTAAAAGAAATATCTGATTATAAAAAGTCGTTCGTTCGCCCTCCTATTTTCGTAGAAAAGATAATTAATGGAAAGCCCTTTATCAGTGGTAAAGTGAGAAATTTACAAAGTTTTAATAGTCAAAAAAGTGTTTTAAATATTGTAGAAACCCTTAAAGATTCAGGGATTACAGAAAATTTAATTAATAAATTTACGATTTGTCCATATAACTTTGATTTAAAAAAGGGTTGGGAAGAAGAAAAAAAAGCCGAATTTAATAAATTATGTCGCTTAAAACAAGATGTTGATATTTCCAATTTAATTGAAAATATAGATGATATTGGACTGTTTGGTAGTGCGAATTATGAAACTTTTAATGATATGAATGGTGTGATTACTTTAGATACAGACAGAGTAACTAATGACATTAATAACCTTCATGCATTATACAAAGAAAATATTAATTTATTAGATGATGAAGAACCAAAAATTATAATAGTTTTTAGAGGTGGTGGCGATAAATCAGATAAGCAATTTAATAAGTTTAAGCAATTCAAACTTATTAAAACATTAAGAGAATATTTTCCTAATTCATATATATTTAGTGCATTAGGACACGCTAATGATGTTTTTTCTTTTGATTTAATGGCTGATTTTAGTTTCACCACTCCTACTGATTGTGCTTATTTTATTAAAGATTGTAAGGAATTTTCTAAACTAGAAAAGTTAATAGAAAATAGAGAAATATCAAATGAAGAAATAGCAGTGGTTAATACTTTTAGACAACAATTTAGAAGTAAATTAACTTCATTTCCCGATTATCTAAATATTTAGCAAAAAAAAAGAAACCATATAGGCTTCTTTTTTGAGTGGATTTGTTTTTATTCGAAACTACCCGTTCTAAAATAGGCTGTATCACCATTGAAACAACCGTATGTTCCTTCTGGACCTGCTGGCTCTATAAGAATTCCTGCTTTAACATTTAACTGATCACAAACATCTTTTGATAACGTTCCACCTAACGTTATATAACCTGCAACACTTACATCAGGTTCACTCCAAACTTCATCATTAAACGAAGGTATTTCAGTAAGATATTTTGGCGCAAGACCTGCTAACGTTGTAATAGAACTATCTCTATTAATATTTCGCATCGTTACCGCTGCTTGTATTTGTTGTGCTTGATTTATGATCGTTGATGCATCTGCATCAGACGTACCTTTATTGAATGCTGAACCACCATAATAGATTGATGCTAATGCTAGTGCCGCTACTAAAGCGATTGCTATGATTGATATAATTAAACTGAACATTTATATAATTTCCTTATTTGTTATTAAAATAGTTTAAGAAATCCTTTCTTAAACCTTAATATTTTAATACCACGCTATTTATATATATCAAATAATTGATATATAAAAACAATAAGGAAATGCATTTAATCCCTTTAAATAAACAACAAAAAACATAAATAAATTTAATTAAACACAAAAAAAAGAAACCATTTTGGCTTCTTTTTAAATACTTACTAGTAATAAGTTATTATAGAATTGGAGCTGCACCAGAAGCAGGTAAACCACCTGTTTTGTAATACGGAAGTTTATTAGCATTACAACCAAACAATGCTGTTTCAGAGTTCATAACTTCTGCTACTGCAATATCCGCATTTTCATTAATTGCATCACATATATCATCAGCCAAAGGTGTTCCTGTTGAAATATAATTGTTATTGTACATTCCCCAATAACTATCACCAAAAGAAGGTTCTGTCTTTAAGTATTTTTCTGTAACTAAATCACCAATTATTGTTATAGCACTGTTACGATCAACAACTGCAATTTCTAACGCTGCTGAAATTTGCTCCGCTTGGTTTATGATTTTAGTAGCCTCTATCGAAACTACGTTTTTGTTAAATGCCTCACCACCGTAATAAAGAGAAGCCATTGCTAATGCCGCTACTAAAGCGATTGCGATTATTGATATTATTAAACTGAACATATAATTAATTTCCTTATTTTATTATTAATATTTGTTTTAAGCTTTGTTAAGAAGTCCTTTCTTAACTCGCTATAAATATTAATTACACAATAAAAAAATACGTCAAAAAACATTTAATATTTAATATGTTAAGCACTATCATACTTTGAAATTTCGCCCATAAAAAAAGTTTTACCTATTACAAAAAACCAAAAGACACCCCCTAAATAAAATAATTTAAATTATCAATAAATAACTGTAAAAAATATTCAAAAAAAACCATGTTTATTAAATCATACAAACACAAAACCCTTATATAAATAAAAATACAAAATATTTGATATTGCTTTTCTTCTTTTTAATGATATGAATATACATTAACGAATATAAACAAAAGGAGTTTGTTATGAGGAAGAAAAAGGAAGAAAAAGTATTAAGCGAAGAAAACATTGCAGAAAGAATATTTCTTATGAATAAAATTATTGATGTGTTCAAGATATTTAACGAAACAAAAAAAGTTAAATTGAAACAATTTGAAATTGCTAAAATTTTAGGAACAAATCAACCAAGGGTATCTTGTTTATTTAATCCTAATGGAAACTATATGTTTTTCTCAACAGAATTACTTAAAGATTATCTAAAAAAAATAGGGTACGAAATCACCTTGAAAAAAAATCTTTACAACAAGATTCATTTAACGACTAAAGATAATTCAAAAAAAGTGATTATTGAAGCTCTAAAGAAAATTAGGAGTGTTTAATGACATATTCAATTAAGAAACAGGAAAAAATTATTGGTGAAGAGCTTTGTTATACAACTGATTTACTCGAATTAGGTATACCTCTTAATTTTATAAAGTTGTATTGCGGTAATTATAAAATACCGCTTAACTACAATTGTTATGAGGCTAATCTTTATAAACTAGATGATTGTTTGTTAAGTTTTAACGAGTATACGAGAGACAAGAAATCATTTAGAAAGTCATTCAAATTAGAACAAAAAAAAGAGCTTTAAAAGCTCTTTTTTATTTTTGTTAAGATTATTTCATCTTAAGTTTTACAGGTTCTCGACCAATCCCTTTTGATTGTTGAACCGTTTGCTCTTTTTTCAAATAACGCTCTTTCTGTTTTTTGAAAATTTCAGTTTTATTTTCTAGAGAATATGATTTACTTATTTTGGTTAATTCACTTTCCAACTCTTTATATTTAGCTTCAAAATCTCCTCCATGACTTTCGACAAGTTCATTAAACACACTTTTGTTTTTAATTTGGCTTTTATCACCACTTGTAAGCACCATAAACTTTTCATCTCTATTATCATCAAACTTAAACGTTGTAATGTAAGCTGAACCGCTGATAACAACGCTATCAATTGAAATCTCTAATTCTTTAAGCCTTTCTTCATCTGGATTTACTGGTAGTAATATGGCAGTTGTTGCATCACCTGTTGCTGATGGTTTTTGTTCAAAGACTTTATATGTTTTATTATCAAGATCGACTTTACCTTTAAGATTATTTTCTCTTACAAGATAGTTAATATCACCTTCATCTTGTTTAATCGTGAAGTTAACTTTGTCTGCTGAAAAGTCAAAATCGCTTTTAACTTTATTGAATAATGTTATTTCGGCTAACGCTTTTTCTGGTAAAAGAATAACTGTTTTAGATTCTTCATTTACTAAATAACCATTTTCACTTTTAAAATCACCATAACGTAATTCATCATTAGTTAAATCTTGAACCTGTGTTGCATAAGCTTTTCTATCTTCATCGTTATGCATTACTAGTAATTTATGATCAGGATATTCTTCACCTATTTCATACATCGCTTTTTCAGTATGTTTTAAGTGCTCACCTAATACTGGTTTTATTTCACTATTGTCAATTTCAGGATCAAGCCAACTTGCTTTTGAAAGTACAGCTTCTTTAAATTCACTGATGGTTAAATTAGTATTATCACCTTCAATTTTAAAGATTAATTCACCTTTATCTTTATAATAAACATAGTCTAAATTCTCTTTTTCAAGCTTGTATGTTTGTGCTGTTGCAGCAATACCAAGACCATTTAAAATTGTCCTAGTCTCTTCAAGATCACAATCTTCAAAATCCCAAAAACCTTCTTCATTCGGTAAAGAGACTCTTGAATGTTGTAGATCTGTATTATCATAATCAATTGTTAGAACTCTCTCTTTAGCGAAATCGACACCAAACGGGTGATCTTCGTAAAACTGTTGATATGATAGATCATCATTTAAATCATATAAATTTGGTTCTGTATTTATAATTTCATCTTGAATATCAGTTAAATATTCTCTTTCAGTTACTAATTCATCGTTATGATAAACATATAGCCCTGATGGTTTGTTTATTTCATTATTCATTTTAACTTCCTTGTTATTCGTTAATTCCCTTATAACTTCACCATCTTCAATGAGGTGAACTTGTTTTATTGTTACTTTCTTAACTGAAAGTTCAGGCTCTTTATCTGTAATATCGCCCGTTGTAATATCATTACTATCGAATTCAAGTTTTAATAAGATTTCTCGTTCTGCAAGATTCGAGTAGTAATCTAAAACGTACTGTTCATCTATTCCTAAATAAACTCCGTTACCTTCCATTTCCAAAACATTATCTTGTGATAAATCATCAAGCGAATATTCGAGCGTTCCGTTTGCACCAGATCTAATTAAATCAGTATCATCTTTGAACCCCATTACTTTATAACCAATATGTTTCATATATATATCCTTTAAATAAGTAAAATCCATTTACCTTATTCATTGTTATATATATTTTTTCTTATTCAATAGTTCCTATTTTTACAATAGTTTTATATTTTTTTGATTAAGTAAAACTATTAATATTTAAACAAAAAATACTCTTAACGTTAAAATTAATTACTTTAAAATATATTTATTTTCATTAAAAAACTTTTTCTATTTTTCCTTAAAAACCTCATAAAACTTTATTAATTATTTATATGTGATATTGAATAAATATAAGAAAATATATTATTTCAAAAATATAAAAAAGGAGATCAATATGTTCATTGAGCACGAAAAGGAATATTTAGCAGATAAATTAAGAGCAATAAAAATTGATACTATTGATATTTTAGCCAATGTAAAAAAGGCTAAATTTGACATTAAAGAGCTTAACAAGTCGATTCTTGATAATTTGTATGAGATATCGAGAGAAAAGTTACTAAAACCTGTCGATACAAAAAAGGTTAGAGTTTTATTCAAAAAAGTTATGAAGCAATCTATCAAGATGAATGAACTGTATGAATCTTCACGCTTAATAGCAGTTGATTACAACAATCAATTAAAGAGAATTAAACTAATATATGAAGAGTTAGAAATTCCTATTTGTAAATTAGAACTCCCTGAAATAACACCACCAACCAATAAGATTGATAATGTTTTGAGTGGTATTTGTTATGCTTTAGATTCTGGTTTAAATGATCTTACTATTGAAATGATCGATACAAGAGTTACCTAAAAAACAATTAATTCTTATAAAAAATAAAAACTTCTTAAATGGGAGTTTTTTATTATCTATTGATTTATTCTTCCCCTGATTTTTTCAAAAAAAACGATTATCTTTACAATCTTCTTATTTATGTACCAATAATATTATACAAAGGAGAATATAATGATGGATCAAATAAGAACAAAAATAGCATTAAGTACGATGCTACAAAAAGAGCAAAAGTATTTTAGTGCTCTTGAAATTAGAGCAGGTTTAGAAATTAATGAATTAACAATTAAAGACCGTGTTTTTATTAACTGTATTTTTAATAAGGTTAATTTTGATAATTGCCATTTTGATAATGTCATTTTCTTAAAATGTAGTTTTAATAATGCAGAATTTACGGAATCTACGTTTAACAACGTAAGAATGACTAAATCAAGTTTAACCAGTGCTGACTTAAGAAATTTAGATTTAACATCAGTTCTATTTTCGGGTTGTGATTGTGAAGGAGCAAACTTTAGCTTTAGTGATTTATCAAAAGAACCTTGTTTATCAATTATGCCTTTCAATAACATAGATGATTGTAATTTTAAAAACACCTTCTTGGAAGGTATCAAAGCTCAATATGCCAAGATTGAAAATTGTGATTTTACTAATGCAGATTTACTTGATTCTGATTTTAGTGGTTCGACATTTGTTTATTATGATTTAGAAGCTGAAAAGGACTTTAAAGATTCGAGTGATTATATAGAGTGTAAAAATGGTCGATTCAATGCTGTAGATCCTAAAACGTTTAAATTTATTGAAAAATCTAAAGCTATCACTAAAAATATTGTGATGAACAATACTAATCCTTACCAAATAATGAATGCTAAAAGTGTGAATGCTTTTGCTTAAATAACCTTGCATTGAATTATAAAGCTCATTAATTTGAGTTTTTTTGTGTCTGTTTTTTAGATACAAAAAAAGCCCCGAAAGGGCTTAAGTTGTTTCCTGTTTTTTAATTCAGTTGAATAGCTGTAATTTTCTTTGCTAAACCGCTATCTGTTTTTCCATATATACTACCATTAGAAGGTGCTGTAATTAATAATGTTGCAGACTGTGGTGCGCTTCCATCATGCCAATTTATTAAAATATCAGGAGTGGAGGCCAAAAGAAAAACCCCACCAGATTTATAGATTTTTATACCGTTAAGTGTTTGATTTCCAGTTCCTCTATTTTTAGTTGTGCCGTATACAGAAACCAGATATTTTCTACCTGGAACCAAGCCAGAAAGACTATAAACACCTGCCTTTGACGCTATTTCAGAAGATTGTGCTTTCCATTTATAACTTAATCTATCGCAATATATAACTTTGCCACTATTATCTTTTGATAACGATGTTAAATTTGGATTACACGAAGATCCTAATATTTTTCTATTTCTAATAAAAACATTATCATCTACACTGAAATTTTTAGTTTTAATATTTCCTGAAAGAGTTATGTTTTTGGCAAGAATATCAGTATTTAATGCTTTAATTTCGTTCCCATTTACTTCTAGGTTTTTTGATAAAATAACATTTTTAGCATTTAAAGAGGCATTAGGTGCATAAATACTTGTACCATATAAGGAAAGATTCTTATCAACCCTTAAATCCTTTATAAAACGACCATTCTTTGCCGTTAAATAAGCATTAGGTGCATAAATACTTGTACCATATAAGGAAAGATTCTTATTGATTTTTAAATGTTCGTTAATAGTTAATAAATTTCCTGATAAAGTCGTTATTGTATTTGTTTTTAATAATTCTGTTTTAATTTCTGTGGTTGCTTCAATATATTCGGCTGAAATTGTTTTAGCCACCAATTCATTAACTATTAATTTCTTCAATTCTCCTGTTTCTGCTGTAATTTTTGTTGAATTAATATTTTCTACAACTTGATAAATTTCTGTGCCATTATTAATAATTCCGCAAGGGCTAACGCCATCTGTAACGACATTTGAGCCATCCCATTTATATTTATTACATTCCTTATCTAAAAGTATATTTGAATATGTACCTGTGTCTCCTGCTACGTCTACAACAAGTCTCGTACCGTTTTTATAAATACCAATTCCACATTCTTCATTAACTTCTTTTGTCCAAGCATTAGTTTCATCTTTGCTCCATCTTAAGCATTTTAGCGGTGCATTTCCTTTAGTATCTATAAATGAAAGTGTTGCATCTATCATACTATTTTCACCATTCGCACGAATATATTCTGATCCACCCTGCCTGTTTAAAACAACATCAAATGAACAATCAGTTTTTAAACTAATACATTCTTTTGTGTTTATTTCAGTATCCGACAACGTGTTTATTAAATTATATGTAGTTGTTCCCGTAACATTGTTTTTTTGATTTACTTTTGCTGTTCTAAATGCATTTTTAAAGTTTAAAAAATCATCTTCGAAATCTTTAGTATTTTGAAAGGTATAACGCAATTTAAATTGTTCTACAAACCCAAAACTGTCTTGAATTAATTCTGCTTTAACGTTCATATCGTAGGGCTTTTTTTCTAACATAGAGCAATTAACAAGCTTAATATCAGTATCACCATTTTTAGGTGTCCACGTACCATTTCCACAAGAACTAGCTGTTCCTTGGAGTTGGTTATTAACAAGCTTCGTTATTTCAGCACTTGACCAATCATTTTTGTCCCAAACATCATAACCATCAATTGATAGTCTCTGATCAACCGCATTCATAAGATCATTCATATCTTTAGCATATGCTTTACTGTTATCTAATTTAAGATCATCAAGTTTCAGTTTAGTAGCTCCCATTGCTACGACTCCTGAAATTGTTAAAGCTATTAACGCTTCAATCATCGTAAATCCTTTTACTTTTTTCATCATTTTAATACTCCCTGTATTATTTATTACAAATTTTAATTTGCTTTATTATTGTTGTGTTTTTTAGTGCTTTTAATTCTTTGATTTTCAAGTTGTACTTTTTATCTATTCGATTCTTTAAAACTGGACTCGTTATTTCACTATAACTATCTGTGATTTTGTTAATTGCTAAAGTTTTAGTATTGATACATTCATTGATTTGATAATGACTGTAGAGGCAAGTTAAACCTGCAAGCGAAAGAATTATGAAAGAGATTGATACTTTATCTTTAAACGTCATTTGAAGCTCCTGAATCTGCACACAGTTCTAATTGTTTTTGGTGTGGTGCGTTGTTTATCTTGTTCAGTAGATCAAATTCCTTCTTTACTGCTTTTTGCGCTGAAACTCTGTTGTCGTAAATTGTTAAGGCTTTAAAGCTTTTTGCAGTTTCTTCAAGAATCTTCTCTTGCTCTATAAGGCACTTTTCTATTTGTTTTGATTCATGATATTTATTACCAAAAAAATATCCTGTAGTGCCTATTATGAGCACTAATAATATGGTGCTACCAATCTTCTTCTTATCCATCACTTCAATTCCTTTTGTTTTTTATTTTTCAGTTTTTTTACGTATTCATCTTTTATCATTTTCTGTTTATAAGCTTTTGTCTGACGTATTCTTTTAAAAATGTAATTAGCTAGTTTTTTGTTGATGTGTGCTCTTGAATTACTTTTTGAAAGACCAACTAAATACACTTTAAATCCTGCTTCACTTTTTGATACAAGATTCTTCATTGTAGAAAGAGAACTTTCAGCAATTAGAATAGAATTACTTTGGTCTAATAGTTCTTCTTCTGTTGCAAAACCTTTTTTTATGTATTGTTTTCTATATTTATTTACAGAAATTATTAGCTCATTAATTTTTTTCATTAATAACTTCCTTATCTTTTCTAGCTTGCTCTATATCCTTAATTGCTTGATTAAACATTTTGTCATTATCAGAACTGAATGTTTTTATACTTGTCATTAATTCATTAGACTGATTTCTCAAACGCTCTTTTCGTAATTCTTCAATAAGGAAATTCACCTTATTTTCAATGCGTTCTTCTCGTCCTTCTTTCCAAAGTTTCGCCTTTAATTCAGCTTCTTCCTTTGCTTTACGTTCGGTTTCTTGTTTAGCTTGAAGTTTAAGCATTTCGGCTTTTGATTCTTGTTGTTCAATTATTTTTTCTTCTTGGAACTTATTTTTTTTTGCTTTTAAATACTCAAGCTTGTTACTAAAACCTTCTACTTCAAAATATTCAAAATCGAATAAATAAGAGTTGTTCATTCTCGTAAAGTAACCGTTGTTATTAACCGTGTGGAATGAGGCAAAGCCAAGTGAAAGGAATAATGCAAGTAATATTGCTTTATTAAAGTTTATTAAATTTCTAACTAGTAATGTTGTTGCTAATAGTAAGAATGGAGAAAGTATTAAAAACAAATCTACTTCAATTAACTTGGATAAACTTTCATAATCATAAACACCCTGCATAAACATCATAAACATCACATAAGAAGCAGCAGTAAAGATTGAAAGCATTACTAATACAAGACCTAACACTGCACAACTTAATATTTTATCGTTTTCCATAATTAACATTCCTTGTTTTTTGTTTATATTTAATATGAAATCATCTATATAATTTTTATCAAGTTTTCAAATGAAAATGATTATTTATAAAAAGTAAAAGCCTTATTTAAAAACCCTAAAAATAAACAAAAAACCTTTCTAAATTAATTTAAAAAAACTTCCAAAAAATTAAAAAATGGCAATTTAATTTGCAAGATATTTTAATACTGATACAACTGTATATATGGTTAGCAACAAAAGGAGATTGAAATGAATAAACCATTAAGAGAAAAAGGATTTTTAGAACTAGCAGGAATGTTATTAAGTACAGTGGGTAACTTTGTTAAGACTTATAAAAACACGGCAATGTTTTTATTAGTAACAAAGGTATTTGAATTGGCTTATATAAGTACGATTGGTAATGTCTCGATGATACCAGAGAGCTTTCAAACTAATGTTCTGGTACTTATCGTGATAATGAATGCAGTTGGCTTGATTACTGTAGCGAGTATTGAAAGTAAGTTTGTTAGACAAGCAACACTTAAGGCTCAAAGGGATAAAGAACTTAAAGATGATGAATACTTTGAAGAATTAGCAAAGGATTTTGAATAAACCCTCGTAAAAAACCCTGCTTCGCAATAAAAACACGCAAAAGACCGTGTTTTTTTGTTTCTGAATTATAAATATTGTTAATTACTTATGCGATCTTAAGTATAAGGTTATGTTTTTAAAGGCATTAATTGATAGATAAAAATAAAAAATATTTTTATTGACAGCGCCCCACCCCGAATGATAGAATATGGTCAAGCGGATTAGCTATGAGAAAATGCGTATGATTAAATAAACTAATGAGGTATATATGAAACAATTTAACAGAGGTACAAAAAGTAAAAACTTCTCATCGAGACTTTTCACTTCAAAGGTTCTTCCCAACTTACGGCAAAGATTAATTATTAGTCCGTAATAGCTTAACTGACTTTAAAACCAATTTAAACAAAAGAAAACCGTCAATTTAAAAAATAATTGTCATAGGGATTCTTGCGCTCAAAATTTAGAAAAACGGCAATTTTAATCGTTGTCATAGGCACTCTTGCGCCTAATTTTCAGAAATGAGGTTAAAAACGAGAAAAAGGAAGACTTAACGCAATAGGATTTTGCTTAACAATAAGAGAGAAAACATATGAAAAACAATATAACAGACGTTTCATTTTCATCATCAAACAAAGCAACTGATCTTTGTTTAGCAAGAGCAAAGTACATTACAAACGCTCTTGGTGAGGATCTGACTAAAGCGAATATCAATAAACATTATAAAAGGTGTTTAAAAGAGTATAGAGAAAACTTTTCGATAAATACTAAACAAGAAGTTGGATTTTTGCACAGTATTAAGACTAATGCAGAAATTGGATTTTACTTAAAAACGTCTTATTCCTCTTGGGATAGCCTATCTATTCTATATGTAAATCCTGATTTTCGAGGTGAAGGTCATTCCCGAACACTAATCAATTTATACGATATGGATTGTAAAGATGTGTCAGTTATTGAACTTTCCCCTCATCATTTTGAAGAAACAAAATCCTTATATGAATATGCAGGTTATACAACAACTATTAGTGATTTATTCCCTACCAGTATTGGTTTAATCAAAAAAGATTCGTTTGAAGCACTTACTAAAGCACTTGAAGCAGACAGTATTTCTTATTCATCTATCTATGAAAAACTTGTGAAAATTACAGAAGGTTGTTCAACAAAATCAGACCTTGTTGAAAAGTTCGACCTGATGAAAAAGGAATTTAAGGTTTTTCGAAATGAAGATCAATTAATTGATTTTTGCCAAGACTGCTTATTCAACAGCACTAATGAATATCCGTTATTAGATGGTTTTATCCGTGATTATATGCGTACTTTCACTAATCCCATTGCAGCTTAAGGAGCACTTTATGAAAGAAATTAATACAAAAAAACTTTTAGAGACAATGAAAAGAGAAATTGGTTGTTATAGCGATGCCCTTTGGCATTCAGATTTAGGTGATACAAGTGAACTTGAACAAATCATTTTACATAACTTTAAAAATGTTCGTCCTGACTTTGAAAAAATGAGCATATGCATTCTGAAATTCATCAATGTGATTAATGAAAATAAGGAAGTTATACCTGAAACGATTCAGTATCAAATTTATGGTATTTGCTCTAACGAAGAAGAGTTTCAAGATTTTGGTTGTCCTGAAGAGTACGAGGATTATCAGGAATATTTGAGTGATAGATCAAGTGAAGTTTTTGAAGATTTAAGCATTGTTATAGAAGGTGTATTAGAACACTTTTATAAAATAGATGTTCTGTATAAAGAAATTAATGATGGTGTTTTACATGGTATTTCAATATTTCACTTCGTATCTGCTCTTGAAACTTTTACTGCTTTTTCAGAAATTCAAAAGCATTTATGCCCGTTAAAAACGAGAACTAATAAATTAGAGTTTTGTGAATATCAGTTATCTAAAGGCACTAGTAACAACGAATTATCTAACGCTTTTTATCAAGAATTTATAGATATAACTACATTTCATAACGATGAATATATAAAAAACGGAGGAATGCATCATGAATAAAAGTAAAACAAAAAAATTATTAGCAGAATTAAAATCTGATGTTCGTAGATGTGATGGTTGGTACTGGCATAACGAATTAGAAGGTATTGATGTGTTGAAAGAAACGTTAAATAAATGGTTTTGGATTGAAGATGTTGATTTTAAATTCCTTTCCTATGAAATATTAAAGTTTCTCGAAATTACAGATGCAGAAGGGAATATTCAAACTAATACAATCCAGATTAGAGCGAATATTTTGAGTGATGAAGAAGAATTTAAAAATCACGGTAAAGATTCTGGTTTTAACAGTTTTGAGGAATACCTTAAAAGAAAAACAGATGATGCTTTTTGGGAAGTACAAGAAACGATGGTTAAAAGTTTATTTAGTTTCTACTACACAAATTTTAAAGGAGTAGAAAATGTATAACGAAATTAAAGAAACGAGCACTTTGTTAGAAAGGTTAAAAGAATACTCAAATAAAGTACCGTTAGGATTCATTATTGAAAGACTCAATTTATTAGCAACATCAGACCATTATTTGGGAAGCTTTATTAAAGATTTATCAGATCTGGTTAGCTTAAAGAAAAACTTTGATGAGAGTTACATTACCAAAAACTTAATAATAATGATGTGTATTTATCGTTTAAAAAGCCTTTCACAAGACTCTTATCCTTGTATTAATTCTGACACTTGCTTCTTTCTCTGTATTGCGGCTGAGGCTTTAGAACCGATCATTGATAAATCAATTTGGGAGCGATACGAAAGTAAATTGATTTATCAAAACAAAGAAGTCTTTTGCGAACAGTTAGCGAATATGATCACTTCTGAATATCCTCATCTCAATATAGAAATTAATGATTTCGATATGAAAATAACCCCCGTTAACGAATACCAAAAAGCAGCTTAAGGAGAAAACTATGCAAAAACTAATTAAACACATTATTGAATCCGCTAAAAAACATCGTCTTAAAAAAGACGAAATGTTTAATGCATTAATAGAAATGACTTACCAGTTAAATTGTACGACTACATTTGATATTCAGTACAAGTATCTTGAAAAAGAGCACCTTATTTTTAGAGATATGTTAGCTAATTTAGTTACTGAAAATCCATTTACTGATGTTTTAGGTGAAGTGATGATGGACGTTTTTAACTTCGATAAAAAATACTTGGGTCAGTGCATGACACCGCCTGATATAGCTTGTTTAATGGCTAAAATCACTAATAGGTATCACCTTGAAAATATGAACCATAAAGAAGAAATAAATGTTGGTGATGATACAGGTTGTGGAACTGGTTCAATTCTTCTTGAAAACCTTAAATTAGCACTAACAAGCAATGCAAAAACTATTAACATTTTTGCTAGTGATATTGATGAAGATATTGTGAAAGTTTGTATTGTCCAACTGCAATATAACAGGGTTAATTACTACATTAATAACCGTAAAAATCATAAGAATATTAACTTAATTGTTTACTGTGGAAACACATTAACAGGTTATGAAAAACCTGAAAACATTAGATGCCACCCCGAATTAAGGCGTATCAATGACCCTTATGTAAAAGGATATTTTGACTATCTTGATTATCAAGAATCATTGAATCCGTTCAATAGTATTTCAGACCGATTTAAACAAAAACTAACTAAAAACAAACAAGCCGCATAGGAGAAAATATGAGTCATAAATTATTAAAATTACAACCAGATCGAGAATGGGAAACTACCGTATACATAAATCGAATTGGTGTGCGTAAAGGTAAACAAATAACTGTTAAATATGCATTTGTGCGAAATGGTAAAGAGTTCGTTGAAGTTATGCATTACACCAGAATGTTATTAAAGAATGTAGAGAAATCGAAAATTGATGATATTTGCCGTAGTGCTAAAGGCAATATTCAAAAGGTTTATTGTGATTTAGAAGACATTGTAAATTCACAAATTGATTTTGAATTCACACAAGGCTTTTCACTCGATGATGTGAACATTGATCATTCAGATATTAACGATGAAAGAAGCCCTATTTTTTCTGGAATTATGGACTTTTGTTATGAGAATTGGATTTATGACAAAGTTGAAGATTTTGCTGCGTAACTTAACAAGGAGAAGATAATGAAACAATATATAAAATATATAGATAGAGATTTACTGTTAGAAGATTTAGAAAACATCAAAGAAGATATTACTTTAGATGAATATAATTTTGTTAAACGCTTTATTAATAATGAATCTAACTTTGATGAAGATAATTGCTGTTATTTAGATATGTGGGATTTAGATATTATGCACAGGTTAAACGTTTTAGAACTTGAAAACCTTAACTTCGCAGCGGTATTACCTGACTGTAGTTGTGATTTGCCAGAAGAAGATTTTTTAAGTGCATTTTGGAAAACGTTAAATACAAACATTATGGATTTTATTTTGCCATTCAATTCAGAACATACACCTGATAGTTTTGATGATGATGCTTCTGCATTTATTGAAGCATATAAAACGGTTCATAAAGTAGATATTTCCTTAATGAAAAGTGATATTGAATCTGTTTTTAGAGGTTTACACGATCAACTAAACCTTAAGTGTTTCGATACTTTAGAGGTTAATGTTTCTTGTTGTAGAGACATTCTTGATTATGAAGATTACAGTTAAAAAGTTGCTAATATAAAGAGGAAAAGATGAATAATTTAGAGGTAGAAAGCGATTTAGATTTTATGGGGGATATGTTTTCATTACATACTGCATACGAAAATATTTCAGAGGTTTATTTAACGATTGATTGTGTTGTTGAACTCTATGATGAAGTATTAACGTTAGTAAAACCATACGTGGGTAAGTTTGAAGATTTTTTAGAGTTGTTTGAATACATCAAAGACTTTGATGAGATTTTAGCTTCTTCATTTATTAACTTAATGAAGGGACAAGAAAAAACCTACACTCTTTGTGCATAACATCGAGCACCTTTTAAGTAGATGTTCGTTTAATAAGAACATAAGAAACTTAAAAGAAAAACACTACCTTGAGTAGTGTTTTTTTGTTTTAGGGATACAACTTATTCCATTTTAAAAATAAGATTCAAGCTATATAAGGCTTGTAGTACATTTCATTTTCAAACCATTGTTTTTCATTATTATTAGAATAGAATTCTCTTAATTAAATCATTAGAGGATATTTTATGAAGAAGAGTTTTAGAGATAAGTTACCGACTTTAGCCCGAAGAGCTATGGATAATATTGAAGATAATCAGTATATCGCTTATCACCCTGATATTTTTAGTAAGGTTTTAGATGAAAATTTATTAAAACCTGCAATAACGTTATTAATGCAATTAAAGCCAAATCAGAAAATACAGTATGTAGAGCTTGAAGAGTTAGAATACAAAGATACTTTTCTGGAAATTGGGTTGATAAAACCCACAAAGAAAGTTGGTAGAGATAGGTTTATTGTTCCTAAAACTTCTGCTTATTGTGGTGTTTCAGAATAAAAAAACACTATCGAAATAGTGTTTTTAATTAACGATAATTTTAAGCTTTTAACTTTGGTTTTTCTTTTTTATTTTTATTTTCTTGTTTAGGTTTATCTTCAAGTTTTCCAGATTTGCGTTTCTTTTCTTTATCGTCTAAAACTGCTCTATTCATTGCATAGTTTGCAGTAGCATATTCTTTAAAGTCTGATTTTAAACTTGCTTCAAATTTATCTAAATCACCTTTAGGTTCTTTACTCTCGACAAACTCATTAAAAACGCTTTTATTCTTAATGATTGGATCAGTTTTACCATCGAGACTTACTATTACTATGAATGTTTTATCTGATTGATCGGCTAAAGAAAACGTTTGGTAAATTTTTCCATCACTTACTATTGCAGGTTCAGCTTTGAGTTTTTCATCAAGCTTCTGTTCTAATGTTTCTTTGTTGTATTGGTCGATAACAAGTTTATTAAAAGTAATTCCACCGATATTCATTCCAGAATGAATTATCTTATTTAGGTTTTCATCACGAACCCAACCATCATCAATATAAAAAACATCTGTATTTAATAAATAACTACCAAGCTCATTACTATCAGCATATTTCAATTCAAATAACTGATACAACTCTGATGTTTTATCAATTTTAATAGAACCAAAGTCCTTTAATACTCTATCTGTTATGGCTTCTTTAGTAATTTGATAATCTGGTGAGTCGTTCAACATTTCAGTGTTGTAATCTATAAACTCTTGAAGAGTAAAATTAGAATCTGTAGTTTCTAATTTAATAACCAGTTCTCCCTTATCGACATAAATAATATAATTCTCATAATCACAACTATCATTTACATCAAAATCACAATCGAAATCTTTTGATAGATATTCAATTTCTAATCCTTCTAAAATTTTAGTCGTGGTTTCAAAATCACATTCTTCAAAATCATATTTATATTTTGAACGGGGCAAAGATACTTGAGATTTTTGTAAATCATCTGTATTTAAATCTATTGTAAAACCATCTTTTCTATTTCTATCTATTTTTTCTTGAAATGACCATAAAAAATCTTCGTAAACTTCATCATCGTCAAGATCATAATCAACACCGTGTTCCTCACAGAAATCGAAATCATCACCATTCTCTCCAACAATTTCACCACACCATTCTTTGATATATTCTAGTTCAGTAAGAAATGTACCAAAATTATCAATATACAATCCACTTTCTTTATTTTTTAAACTCATATCATTATCCTTTTTTATTTATTATGTGCCTCCTTTATATTTTTTTATATATATTAAAATTGTAAATTAAGCAAGCATTAATTATACGTAAAAACAAGTTAAATTTCAATAAAAATATTATAATGCTAATGTTTTTTAGCATTAGTTATCTTGAATGTTTTTTAATATTTATAAATAAAAAAACACTATGAAAATAGTGTTTTTAATTAAAGATAATTTTAAGCTTTTAACTTTGGTCTTTCATTTTTGTTTTTATTTTCTTGTTTAGGTTTTTCTTCTAGTTTTTCAGCTTTGCGTTTCTTTTCTTTATCGTCTAAAACGGCTCTATTCATTGCATAATTTGCAGTAGCATATTCTTTAAAATCAGATTTTAAACTTGCTTCAAATTTATCTAAATCACCTTTTGGTTCTTTACTCTCAACAAATTCATTAAAAACGCTTTTATTCTTAATAATTGGATCTGTTTTACCATCAAGACTAACGATTACAACGAATGTTTTTTCTGGTTTGGTTTTTATAGAAAATGTTTGGTAAACTTTTCCATCACTGACCATAGCAGGTTCGGCTTTAAGATCTTTATCAAGAGTATCTTTAAGGGTTTGTTCCATCTTTTGAATATAACCTTCATAACGCTCCGTAACGTAATTAGAAGATTTTGTTGCATCTTGATAACAAGAGTAAAAGATTTTATTGTTATCACCTTCTATTGATTCTATGTAGCCCTTAACATAACTAGTGTGTTGAAGTTCGGTAGGTAAGCCTAACTTTATACAAGTTAGAGCGTTTGCTAATTCTGTTTTTATCTCTTCAAGCGCATATTTACGTTTATATGCAGGGTCAACACTTGTTGCAAACTCCCTATTCAACCTTGTTTTATGACCTGTCCAATGGTGGCATTCGTGAGAAGTCGCATAAAATAGGTTTTTATCACTGGTAAAACGATCTCTTGGAACACGATTAACTGTATCTTCAAAGGGTCTATAAAACACACTGTTACCTTTTTCGTGAACTACTACATCAATTCCTAAAGCAGCTTCTAAATTATGAGTCATTTGAAGGTAATGAAGATTCTCTTTTTCAGGATTCATTTTGAGCTTATCCAGATCTTCTTTCATTTTAAATTCTGGAAATTGGTCTTTATATTCCTGTGGTAGAAGATGTTCAATTTCTTCTATACTAACTAATCCCGTTTTACTTTTAACAAGGTAGCGACTAGCGTTTATTCCTTTTTTTCTTAATTCAGGGTCAGAAAGATTTTCATATTCTGCTATTTTCTCTTTATCAGTAATTTTAGTTCTTGTTCCTTTTTTATAAAAATCTTGAACAAAATGAACAACTTTTGCTATTTCAGGAAGTTTTACACCACGTAAAGGACGTTCAGGATCAAACGTATCACTTTTTTCAGGTAATGAATTTTTGTATTTTTTCATTATATCGAAAATTTGTTTACGGGTTGCAAGTATTGGTAAACACTTATCTGCATTACCTAGAGCAATAAGTGAATTTGGAATATTGATTCCGTTATAGGGTTTTCCTGTAGATCCATTTTTAGGATTACCACCTACTACAGAAGAAAAGAACGGGGTTTCTGAACTTTCTAATGTTTTATTGAAACTATCTAAAATCATATTTCCAACGTATTCTTCTACATCTATATATTTTTTCTTTGCCTCTGCCATAATTTACTCCTTGTATTATCAACGACAATATAAGTTTCATACCATGATTTTATATTTTTAGAAGTGTTTGAGAATGGTGTGTTTATTTTGTCTTTTATTTATTGAAAATATTATGATTTATACTTTGAAAAATAATATTGATTTTGAAGTGTTTTGTACTTTGTTATTTGACTAAAACTATTATGGTGTTAAAATAAAAAACATCTTATCTTTAGTCTTTAGTAATGATTTTCCAAATATTAGTTTCGAGACAGAAATTTGAAATCTCATATAGTAAATAGATAAAATAAAAAAGAACCTTAATTGGTTCTTTTTTATGTCTAAAACTAAAGTTAAGAGCATTACTATTCCCTGTATTCAAGTGTATGGATATGATAACCATCATTTTGATCTATATGGGTCATAGCAATATACGTATTTCCACCAACTTTAAAATTTACTAAATTGTCAGTAGCAGCCCTTTTATTTACGGGTTTAAAATCATCAAAATGATTAACTTTTCTTATTCCTTCTAGTAATTCATCAAATTTTCTTTCAAGTGCATCTGTATCACCGTTGAATTCTTGTTGTGCAATCATATTGAACATATTCTCATCGAGACAAGATTCAATTTCTCCCTTTTCATTTTGTCTAAATATATTGGTAAATAAAACATCGTTTTTATGAACAAATGCAAAAAACATATAATGGATAACCATCGTGAAATTTTTATAAGTAATATGCTTTTCAGTTTTTAGCATTTCATTATGTATTTTATTAAAGTGGTTTAAATGTTCTTTAGCGTTATCATTAAAAGCTTTTTCAAGACCATTTCCTCTTAATACATAACTATTATATTGAGTTAACTCATTCTCTTGATGCCCTTGAGAGCATGAATAGAGGTACTTTATATGGTTTCTAAAATGGTTCTCATCTTTAAATGAGATTGGTTTTGTTTGTATACTGTATTTCATAAATTATCTCCTTATAATTTGAATGATTGAATTTAGTACGGGTAAAAATCTGGATCTTCGTGAGGGTTATGACCTTCTGGACAATTGCGGCTTGTACAAACCTTATCTTCATCTAATTCACTATCACAACTTGGACAAGTGTTTGCAGTTTCTTCTTTAAACATTATTTTCTCCAAACAATTCTAAATAATCATTGTAGAGTTTTGATCCTTTTAACCTTCTTATTACAAATGATGTAAATTTCTTATTAATGTAAAATTTCACCTTCCTTTTTGGTTTATTAGGTTCTATGTATGATAATTTAACCACTTTAAAACCTGCTTTAGATTTTTCAGCAGGATATGCAACTTCTGATAATTTTGAATGTTCGATTTCAATAGCTTGTGTTTCATCAAACATATCTTTTAGCTCAAGGTTGTTAATACTCAAGTATTGTTCTTGATAGGTGTTAATCTTATCTATCATTTTTTTCTTGATAGTAATTTTATTTATCTTTTTCTCTAAATTATTCCCTAGTGTTTTTTCCTTAAGTGTTTTCAATTTGTTCTCCCTTTTTTGTTTTTTGTTCAATTTGTTTATATATTTCTAATAGTTCGTCTATTGGTGTTTCATCACCCAACACTCCAAGAGCTTTGTACTTTTCGTAATCATATTTGGTCGCTGAAAGCTCTTTTTGATGTACGTTATTATTTTTAATTAGTGTTTGTAATATTCTATGTTTGTTAATATCTTGAACATCACTTGATGTTTCGTTTGATAAAATGGTGCTAAACGCCCATTCGTTTTTTTCTTCTGCTTGTTTTGGTTTGAACATGCTTTTCAGCATTACTTTAATTTTTAATAAAATCATTTAACTATCCTTGTTATTAATTTTGTTTAAATCATCTGAAACAATTTCAGACCTTTCTAATATCTTCTCATCTAATGAAATAGGGCAAAAACCAAACGATTCATCTTCGATATTTTTTAATCTTTCATTTCTCAACTTCATTGTTTGTATTTCTGTATATTCCATATATTGTTCAGCGCTATATACAGACACTCCCTTTAAATAATTCTTTTTATATCTTGCTTGAAAACAATCCATCGTTAGCTTAATAGCGACTAACACAAGCCCCATTACTATTAATTCCATAATCTCAATTCCTTTTATATATATTATCTATTGAACCTTTAATTTTGATATTTTCAATAGTTGGTTTGAATGGATTATTTGAAGTTATTTTTGTAGTTTGTTTTTTTGCGTAACTACGGGTAAAAAATGGCTTTGAATTATTTTTAAATAAATACAGTTTTCTTTAAAAAGTGTGTAAATATTTTAAGGAAAATCATTGAAAATGATGATCGTGGTTTGGATCTAAATTTACAGGTTTAGGTGTGAGAATAAATTAAGGGCAAAAAAAACTCCCATAAAGGGAGTAAAAGATTTTCTGGTTGTTTCATTTAACTTGTAACGGTTTTACACGTTCTAAAGACCCATTTAATTTATACTGTTCAAGAGCTTTATCTAATATATTGATTGATGATTTTTTCAAAGATACTAAACGAGGTGATTCTTCTAATTCTGTCATTGCTCTGAAATAACTCCTTGCATCAATCCTTTTTATAGAACGCTGACTATTGCTTTGAGGTTCTTTATACTCATTTATTACCTTTATAATTAGTTCATATTCTGTAATGCTTTTATCTACTAACTCTATTTCTTGATCAGTATTCAAGGATTTAATTGTTCTGTATTCTTTGAGTCTTTTAGTAACAACTTTAAGCATTATTTCTTCAAGTTCATCATTAGTCAAATTTTCAATTACAACATAATTACCTTGTTTGTATGGCTCTTTTTTTACTTTATCGACTTCTTCTTTGAGCAATGCATCACGTTTTAAACCTTCTAATGTTCGAAGATAAACAAAGGCAAGATGTTGTGAGAAATCATCTATGATGTACCCGACTTTGGTTTGAATTGTTTCAGTTGAATTATATTTACTATCATTTCCAGTAAAATGTTTAATACCTAATACTGGTACTGATAAGCTCAAAATAAACAGAATCAGTAAAAATTTATTTCTATATGTTGAAAACACAGTCCAAACAACGAACGGTACAATATAAAGAGCAAAACCTTTTATCAGAATATTTTCATTAATAGCCCACCCTGAAAATGATAACGGTATTAAAGAAAATAGAAAAGTGATTAAAATACATATAAAGGCGATTTGATATGCCATAACGTTTAGAAATTTAAAGGCTATTTTCTTATTCATTAGATAGCCCCTGTCGCTTGTAATTGTGCTTTTAAGGCTTTTACTTCGTTTCTTGTTTCAATACCTGTTTGTTCAATGCGTTCTTCTCTAATTTTTATATTTAATTGTTCAAGTTCATATTTCCAAACTACCAATTCGTTTTGATAGAATTCTATTTTATTTTCTATAATACTTTTAGACATATAACTAAATGTATGGCTCTGATTCTTTAAAATGTTAAGACCTATATATATTTCTTCTATACTTATCTTATACATGATTTTTCTTTGAAAATTATCACAATCATTTGCATCTAATCCTTTTTCACAGATACTTTCTTTTTCAAAACGATTGCTAATACTTGTTGATAGTATTTGTTCTTGTTGAATAACAAAAGAAACTTCCTCTTCTTCTGTTGTTACTATATCTGGCATAAAGAAAGCAGAATAAAAAACAACACTAATTAACCCAACAAAACCCAAAATCAATGAACCTCGTACTAATAAATTAAATTCTTGCTCATCATTCATAATTAATTCCTTTTGTTTTTTGTTATAAGGTCATTAAAACCTTTATTTATTCGTTGTAAATAGAGGTTTGAAAAGGAATGTTTAAGGCGTGTTGTTGTACGTGCTTATTATCTTTAATTTTGGGGAAATAATAGCTTTTAAGTTTTTTAAATAAAATGCAGTTTTATTTGAAAAGTGTAGAAATATTATTTATAAAAACATTGAAAATGATGAATGGGTTTTGGATCTAAATTTGGGCTTTAGGTGTGGGGATAAATTAAGGGCAAAAAAAACTCCCATAAAGGGAGTAAAAGATTTTCTGGTTGTTTCATTTAACTCATAACGATTGAGATGTTAATTATTTAACACTTTCTCAAACGAGTTAATAAGGTCTGTCATTTGAACTAAAATCTTATCGAATGCTGTTATTAGGTCGCTATCATCAATCTTAAGCCTGTTAATTGTCTTTTCATACTTTGAACCTCTCCTGTGCGCTACACCTGTTGAACGAACTCCTTGAAGTCCTCCCAAAAAACTAGCTGCATCAAAATCTACACCTTTAGAGTTTATGAAAGCTGAAAACAATTTTATAGAACCATTCTCATCACTAGGCATTACTGTCTTAATTCCTTTTACATTTATTGAGTCGATTGTGATTTTAACAAGTGATAAAACTTGTGAATCAAATTCAGATTGTTCATTTTTGGTTAAGCAATGCAATGTATTAAAACAATGATCATCTGTATCATTTAAGGGTAAGAATAAATACCAACCAAACTTTTCAAACCAATTACTTTGAAATCTTGTAAATTCACCTTTAAAGATTAAATCGGGGCTTTGTGGATTTGACCATTGCCCTAACATACTCCGTTCAAAGTATGTTTTACTCATCGTTTTATCTTCTGCCCCAATATTGAAACATTTCCAATATTTTTGTTCAGAATGGGGTAAGTCCTTTCCTAAATCACCTAAAAAGACACAAACATGATCTTTTGAATTATTATCAATTCTTAAATGCCAATATCCAATTTTATAAATTGTGCTATCTGAAACTTCATACTCTGTTGAAGCATTATAATATTTTTGAAGAACATCTTTACTAAAAAACACTTGGGTTAAATAGTGTGGCGCATCGGGATTACCACCAAAATAATTTCCTAAAAGAGATGGTTCACACGAATGAGATACTGAATCGTGCTCATCTCCTTCAATGATAAAATCCTCATACTCTTCTTCTAAACTAACAGGTGAAGCATTTTGCTCTGTTAATTCTTGGCAGTTAAAGAGCTTCTTGCCGACCACTCTTGTAAAGTTTTGATATCCTTTTACATACGAATCATCAGAAAATTTATCATATCTAATATGATCTTTTTTAATAATCTCTTCTTTATCAAAGTTTTCGTTGAAATGAAAAGTGCTCTCAAAAAACAAAAGTAAGTGCATTTGTTTTGCTGACATAAACGCTTTTAAGAATGAAGATCTAATAGTGATTTCTTGTTCCGAATATCGAATGACTTCAATTTCTTTTCCATTATCATCATCAAAAACATATTTGGAATTTTTAATATCATTATAAAGTTTCAAATACAGCACTAATTCTTGAAGAATTTCATTACACTTTTCATTTCTTCCTATAAAGTCTCGGACATGAACTAATTGTAAAAATTCAGAAGAGTGTTCTTCATAACTTAACTCACCACCACACGATGCAAGTGAAGGACAACCATCACCATAAGATAAATCCCACCCGTAAGACTCCATATAAACGTCTTGATTTTCTATTGGTGCTAAACAAGAGTATTGTGAACCATCAACCGTTTTATCATCAGAATTGAGGTTTTTAAATAGAGGAATCCATTTCTCATTACCTAATTCATTTTCAACGTAATTAACAAACTCTGATACTTTACTTTTTGACAAAAGAATCCTTCCTAAATTTATTCATAAGGTGTTTAGATATTTATGATAATACCATCTAAAGGTTTAACCATGTTTAAAATCAAAACTTAACAGTGTTTATTTCTTAACATCAGAAATTGTTGTTTTTTATCGCTCGGTATTTCTAATTTATACTTTTTAGATATTCGCTCGAATCTTAATATGTACTGACATTGGTTTTTGGGCGGTAGCCATTGATCTAAACCTTTAGCTCCCTTCTGTCTGTTTAGTGAAGCTTCAACCGATAATAGATTTGCAGGATCGTTAGCAAATTGAATACGCTTTTCTTTAGTCCATTTATTAGCACCAAAAATCCAAGCAAATTTTAAAGGTACTACGTGATCAATATCTATGGTGGAGGCTATATAAATGATTTCTCCAGAAAATGGAGATATCCACCTCCCTCTGACAACCTCACAGTGCTTATTTGTCTTATAATGAATAGTTCCTGTTGATTGAGCGATTAACGCTTCTGTACGTGAATCTTGGCAATCTTTATCGGTATCTTTCCACCCATAACCAAACTGGCTTCTTGAATATTCTGAACTTGATGCTGTTTTAGATTTTTTGTTCTTGGTTAGCTTTCCACCTGAATCAATACAAGCTTGTAATGAGTTATAAGCGGTATAATTTTTTGTTCTGGAATAATATGAAGAAGTGGAATCATGACAGATTCCACTCTTTGATTTTTTAACTAACTCCCCTGCAAGTGGAGAAGTTAAATACAGTGATAAAGTGAAAAGTAGAATGGTTTTTAGCATCATAGTAATCTCTTATATAATAATTTTCACTGCGCTAATATTTGACAAACGCCTGTTCTTTCTAGGAAGCTTACTCCTACTAAATAAGGTCGATGATAACCCGATTTAGCATCTTCCTTTGCATTGCGCTCTACAATCATTAAACACTTCTCAACAGGGTGTTCTCCACGATTGAAAAGTTGGTCTGCATGAGCTTCTGCCGTACAATCTAAAATAGTTCCATCAGAAAGAGTTAACCATACGTGAGCCTTAATAGGGTTATTAATATTAGGATTTTTTAATTCGCTTTCTATATTTTCATATGACATTTCACAGTAAATATAATCATCCCAATACCTATCTCCGATTGTGATATAACTATCTAAACCTAGTTCTTCTTTGAGGCAATACTGCAACATTAAATGAACAGGAGTGCAATTACTGGCAAGATCGGATGAACTACGATAATCATTAGCGTATAAAGTATTTACACAAAGTTGAAGGGCTTGTTGTTTTTTATTATGATCTAATGCTTTAGTAAATGGGTGTGGGCTATTTTTTAATTCCAGACCAAGTTCATTAGTCTTATGTATTGCTGATATTATCCGTTCTTCATAATTCAATTTAATAATCCCTTTATTTACTGCTGTAGTGATAAAAATCACCTGATAACTTTCCGTTTAAAGATCTTTTAAGTGTTTCACTTATTGATACTTAAAATACTATTGATAAAAACATGACAAAGCCTTTTCTTTAATAATTCTTTTCATATTTATTGTTATACGTTCCACGCCTATGTTTCGGGTATCATTTTCAATGCGGATTCTCTTTCACTTTGAGCCATATCAGCAAACAATATTGTATTATTTATTAGGGTGTTTACACCAGAACCATTAGAACTTGTCTTTTTACGAATACGCTCTTTAGCAGCCCAAGCATTGTTTTTTCTTTTATAAACATCTTCCCACCACTCACGACCGTACTTTTTCAATAATCGTTTTTTGATTACGGCAAATCTTTGTTTGCTATTAGCTTCGTTGGAAGAAGCGAGGACACTTGCCCAAATCATTCTATTTTGGAGATCAGTAGGTTTGAACGACTGCTTATGAAGTTGTTTTATTACATTAGGGTGTATTAACAATTTTTTTTGTTGAATCATACGCTCAACCCAAAGTGGTTGGGCAAGTTCAAAAACATCTTTTTTATATCCTGAATATGAGTTTGGAAAGTGATCATTCCAAACTTCAAGTTCATCAATTTTTGAAATGGTTCTAGCTATCTCGTGAATGCTCATATTTCCCTATACGTAAAACGTTACCAATTAAAAGGATTGCTGGTAAGTGTATCTCTAAACTACCCTCTGATTGTCTTACTATACACTTTCCAAATCAATTAAGTTTGCTGATAGTTTTGAGAACTCTTTTATTTCCCAAGTCCCTTGGTTGTTCATGTTACAACCAAATTCTTTAATTAACTCTTGTTCTCTACTACTTAAATCGGCTTTGTTTACATTTTCAATTGGATAGTGCTCAATTAACCAACCTTCCATTTCAGCAACAGAGAGAACCAAGTGTACATAACGATAACGTAAGTTCCCATTAGATTGAAGACCACCATCCTTTTTTATAATTGGTCTTCTTGCCTTACCTGATAAAATTTTCTCTACATTATGTCGATATTCATTAAGCCTTGATTTATTTGTAGCTTTGCCAATATACCTATAAACATTAGTACCAGTATTAACCCTTATGAAGTACAGATATGGTTCTTTAAAATTTACATTATGTGGATTGGACCATTTAAACATAACTTAACTCATAGTCGTTGATTGTAATTGTGGGAAAGAAAATAACCAAAAATTGACTCGATATACACACTTATACCCATTAATAGACTAATTTACTTTTTATTAAGATCTTCAATTTTTTGATGAAGGATATTTAGTTGCAAATCCAATTCACTGTTATTTATATGCTTACTATGAGCTGAATTCTCTAACGCATAAATAATGTAACCAATGACAATATATAAACCAAAATCTATATAGGTAATTAATGCGATTGAAATAGCTATTTTGATTGATGACCACAGAAATATTGAAAACAATTTAGCGTCTTTCAGCTTCTTAATTTTTTCTTCTTGAATGCTAAACATTATTACTTTCCATTAGCTCTAACTCCATTGTTATTTTGCGTTATTTTCGATTACTTATTTCTAACAATTAAATATTAATCTACGATTTAAACAAGCATATATAAATTACCAATATAGAATTAATCGGATAAAATAGGGCTATGACAACCTTACTTTACATTTTCCTTGTCGTTGTGTTCTACGATTATTAAAGATAGTTTCATTAAGGTTGATTTTTATACGAATTATAGCGAAAGTGCTATCAATAATGCTTCATTATATTAATATGGTGTTAGTTACTATTTACATCATATTTATCAGAAAAATAAAGATTATATAAACACCTACATCAACGCAATTGAAAACTAGGCTAGGTAGATCATCTTTTAGACTATCTCTAAATATTAGAATTTAGCCCGAACCAAAACTTTATTAGATACAGCACTTTATCCGTTATTAAAAACAACATAATTTTATATAACATTTTTCAATATTATAAGGCAATTCATGACAACGGAAAATAAAACAAACGAAGTAAGTACATTATCAAATTTCATATGGAAAATAGCAGATAATCTATGGGGAGACTTTAAGCATACAGATTTCGATAGAATCATTTTGCCATTACTATTATTAAGACGTTTAGAGTGCATATTAGAGCCAACAAAAGAAACTGTTATTGGAGAATATGAGCGAGAAAAAAATTCTGGTATTGAATTAGACTTAATATTACCAGAATATTCAGGCTTCCCCTTTTATAATACCAGTGAATATAGCCTAGAAACTTTAGGGAGCACTAATACTCAAGCAAATATAGAAGAATATATTAGTCGATTTTCAAGTAATGTTCGTACCATTTTCGAAGAATATAATTTCTCTAATACTATTAATGAACTTGAAAGCACAAAACTTTTATATTTTATCGTTAAGCAGTTTGCGAATTTAGATTTAAGTCGAGAAGTTGTTTCAGATCGTGTTATGTCTAACACATATGAACAATTAATCCGTGACTTTGCTACATCAGTTAATGAAAAAGCTGGTGAATTCATGAGTCCAAGAGATGCTGTTCATTTAACAACACAGTTAGTTTTAAATAATGATAAAGAAATATTTACTGAAAAAGGCATTATTCGAAGTATTTATGATCCAACATGTGGTACTGGTGGTTTCTTATTTGATGCAATCAATCAAATAAGAGATATGAGTCCCACCGCTACAATCATACCTTATGGTCAAGAGCTTGACCGTAAAACTCATGCAATGGCGTTAACAGCCATGATGATACAAGGTTATGATATAGATAAAATCAAGCAAGGTAGTACGCTTTCAAATGATAAATTATCTGACAAGACATTTAATTATGGATTAGCAAATCCCCCTTTTGGTATTAAATGGGAAAAAGATAAAAAAGCTGTTGTCGATGAATATGACAATTTAGGTTTAGCTGGACGTTTTGGTGCTGGTCTACCTCGTATCAGTGATGGTTCGATGCTTTTTTTAATGCATTTAATTTCTAAATTAAAATCCCCTAAAGATGGAGGTGGTCGTGCAGGTATTATTTTATCTGGTTCACCTTTATTTACAGGTGATGCAGGTTCAGGTGAATCAGAAATCAGACGTTGGTTATTTGAAAATGATTATGTTGAAGCAATTTTAGCATTACCAATAGACATGTTTTTTAATACGGCTATAGGTACGTATATCTGGATACTTTCTAATAAGAAATCAGATGAACGAAAAGATAAAGTTCAATTAGTTAATTTAACTGATATCTGGAGTTCAATGAAAAAACCTGAAGGTGATAAACGTAGATATATATCGCCAGAGCAAATAGATAATATTGTTCGAGATTATGAAAATATTGAATCACTAAAAAATACTAAAATATTTAAAACTACCGACTTCGCTTACCGAAAAATATCTGTTAAACGACCATTAAGAGCAGTGTTAGTAGTTGGTGAAAAATTAATATCAACACTTAAAGATCTTAAACCTTTTGATAAGCTAACAGATAAACAAAAATCAACATGGATTGAGTTTTTAAATAATAACATTGGTACACATGATTATAATTGGGCTTTTAATGCTATTAAAAATAATAGTGCTGATTTTGGTAAAACAGCTAAATCATTAGGTACTGCAATAACCAATCATTTTATGGTTCGTGATGAGAATGCAGATCCAATATTAGATCCTAAAGGAAATTCAATTCCCGACCCTTTATTAAATGATTCTGAAAATGTTAAATATGAAAAAAATATAGAAGAATATTTTAATGAAGAAGTATTACCTTATGTACCTGATGCATTTATTGATTATTCAGTAAGAGATCCAAAAGATGGTGAAGTTGGTATTGTCGGTTATAAGATCAATTTTAATCGTTATTTTTACTCTTATGTACCACCACGCCCATTACATGAAATAGATAACGACTTAAAGGTTTCTGAAACACGTATTCAGCAGCTTTTAAGCGAGGTTGCTAAATAATGAAGGCGTATCCTGCGTATAAAACCACTAATAGTGCATGGATTGGTTCAATTCCAGTTCATTGGACTATAAATAGATTTAAGCATATTTTCAATATTAAAAAAAATATTGCTGGTGAACTTGGGTTTGACATTCTTTCAATTACACAAAAAGGAATAAAAGTTAAAAATATTGAAAGTGGTGAAGGACAAATATCTTCTGATTACTCTAAATATCAACATGTTTCAATCGGTGATTTTGCTATGAATCATATGGATTTATTAACTGGCTTTGTTGATTTATCCAAGTTTGAAGGTGTAACAAGTCCCGATTATCGAGTATTTGCATTAAGAGATAAAAACTCAGAACCAAACTTTTATCTCTACTTATTACAGCTTTGTTATTACCATAAAATTTTTTACCCTTTTGGGCAAGGTGCTGCTCATATAGGAAGGTGGAGATTACCAACAGAAGCATTTAAGGATTTTTATGCTCCAACCCCTCCATTTGAAGAACAATCAAAAATAGCACACTATTTAGATGCTAAATTAAAACAAATAGATGATTTAATTATAGAGAAAAATAATTTTTTAGAGCTTTTAAAAGAAAAAAGGCACTCCCTTGTTGATACAGCAATTAAACATACGAATACGAAATACTTAACTATAGATCATGTAACAAAGCGAATACTTCGCCCTGTAGAGATTATAGAAGATAAAAAATATACGGCAATTGGACTCTATAATAGAGGTAGAGGGATTTTTCATAAAAAGCAGAAGTTAGGTAAAGATTTAGGTGATTCTGATTTCTATCATGTGAAATCTGGTGATTTAATTTTAAGTGGACAATTTGCATGGGAAGGTTCAGTTGCTATCGCTATCGAATCTGAAAATGAGTGCATTTGTTCTCATAGATATCCTATTTTTAGAGGAAAAGATTCAATATTAAATACAAACTATTTCTGGGCTTTTTTAACAACTAACGAAGGTGATTTTATATTAAATGAACACTCTGTTGGAGCAGCAGGAAGAAATAGACCTTTAAACACCAACTCATTAAGAAAAAATAAAATACCTGTACCTCCATTTAATCTGCAATTAGAAATATCTAGTTTAGTAGAAAAAGAAAGAGAGATGAAACTAGCAATTCAAAATTCGAAAGCTAGATTGATAGATCGTAAAATCTCATTAATATACGAAGTAATTTCAGGAAAAATAGATATCAGGGACGAGGTATAATGGCTGCACATCACGAAATACACTTTGAAGATTATATAACAAAAAAATTAGTTGAGAATGGGTGGGTTGAAGGTACATCTGATAACTATGATAAACAAAGAGCTTTGTATCCCGAAGATGTTATTAGTTGGATTAAAAACACACAACCTGAAGCTTGGAAAAAATTAGAAAATTTAAATGGTACAGGTGCAGAAAAAACAGTATTAGACCGTTTAGAAAAAGAGTTAGCAGCAAAAAAAGTAGGCACAATGAAAGTGCTGCGTGAAGGTTTTAAAATTGCTGGTGCATCCACTATTTCAATGTGTCAAAAAGCACCTGAAGATAGTCGAAATCCAAATGAAGTAAAAAAATATAAAAGTAATATTTTAAGAGTTGTTCGACAATTAAAATATTGTCCGATTCGTGAATGGGAAATTGATTTAGTCTTTTTTATTAATGGTATTCCAGTAGCAACCGTTGAGTTAAAAACGGAAATGACACAATCATGTGAATCGGCTGTTAAACAGTATAAAGAAGATAGACTACCCGTTCATACAAGTGGACGTAAAGAACCATTATTAACCTTTAAACGTGGCGCAGTTGTTCACTTTGCAATGTCTGATAGTGAAATTCAAATGACCACTAGACTTAAAGGTGATAAAACGTATTTTTTACCCTTTAATAAAGGTAACAATGGTAAAGCAGGAAATCCAACAATAGACAATGAATATTCGACCTCTTATTTTTGGGAAGAAGTTTGTCAATGGGATAATTGGTTAAGAATATTCAATAATTTTGTCTATGTGGAAAAGTCTGAAAAAGTTGATAAACATGGAAAACCTTTTCCATCAGAAACCTTAATTTTTCCAAGATATCATCAGTTAGAAGCTGTTAATAAAATGATTGATGATGTTAAGAATAATGGTGTTGGTCAACAATATTTATGTGAGCATAGTGCAGGTTCTGGTAAAACAAGTACCATTGCTTGGATGGCGCATGATTTAACAAAACTTCGTGAAGATAGTGGTAAAGCATTTTTTAATTCCGTTATTATTGTAACTGATAGAACGGTATTAGATGATCAACTTCAAGATGCAGTACAGCAGCTAGATCACCAGTTTGGTATGATTGAAGCTATTGATCGTAAAAAAACTAATAAGCCGAAGAGTCAACAGCTAGCAGAAGCATTAAAAAATGGATCTCCTATTATTGTTGTTACCATACAAACTTTTCCGTTTGCTATGGAAGCAATATTAACGGAAAAATCGCTTAAAAATAGAAATTTTGCTGTCATTATTGATGAAGCTCACACCTCACAAACAGGTAGTACCGCCCAAGGATTAAGGGCTGCTTTATCATTGGATTCTAAAGATAAATTAGAAAACATGACCACAGAAGAACTTTTATTAGAAATTCAAAGCTCCCGTGTGCGCCCAACCAATGTCAGCCATTTTGCTTTTACAGCTACACCTAAACATAATACGTTAACTTTATTTGGTCGTTTGCCTGATCCAGAGCAACCAGCATCAGAAGATAATAAGCCTGAATCGTTTCATCGGTATACACAAAGACAGGCGATTGAAGAAGGTTTTATATTAGATGTATTAGAAAACTATACACCTTATGAAACAGCCTACAAAATCGGTAGTATGATTGATCTCCACGATAAACGAGTAGACAAAAAGATAGCTCGAAGATCAATTGCAAGGTGGCAATCACTTCATCCAACTAATCCTGCACAAAAAATTGAATTTATCATGAAACATTTTAAACAAAATGTGATGAATTTATTAGATGGTGAAGCAAAGGCTATAGTTGTAACTAGTGGTAGACCTCAAGCTGTTAAATATAAAATGGCATTTGATGCCTATATAAAAGAACATAAGTTACAAGGCATAAAAGCGTTAGTTGCTTTTTCAGGGAAAGTTCACGGAAAAGATTTAGGTGATGATGATAAAGAGGGAACATACGGTATTGATTTTGAAAAAGAATATGATGAATATAATTTGAACCCTGATATTGGTAAGCAAGATATTCGCCATGCATTTGAAGAAAGAAATTATAGAGTAATGATCGTTGCCAATAAATTTCAAACTGGTTTTAATCAACCAAAATTAGTTGCAATGTACCTTGATAAAAAAATTAGTGGTGTGGAAGCAGTTCAAACATTATCAAGACTTAATAGGACATACCCAGGTAAAGATACAACTTATGTTATTGATTTTGCTAATGAGCCAGAAACAATATTAGAAGCTTTTAAAATGTATGATGATGGTGCTGAAATATCAACGGTTCAAGACTTAAATGTTGTTTATGATATGCAGAGTATTCTAGATGATGAATCTATTTATGATTACCAAGATCTAGAAAAGTTTAAAAAAATGAGTTCTTCAAGTCTATTTTCTAATGCTAATGATGAAGAAATCCATAAGAAACTTTTTTCCGCTACTCAACGACCTACAGACGTATTTAATTCAAGATTAAAATCGTTAAGTGATGAAATTAAAAAGTGGGATAATGCTTTTAATCAAGCTCATAAAGTCGAAGATAAGAAAACAGAAGAAATAGCAGAAGCCAAAAGAAGTGAAGTAACGAAATTGAGAGAAGCTTTAATGCGCTTTAAATCTAACTTGGCTCGTTTTGTTCGCACCTACAATTATATCGCTCAATTAACGCCATTAGGTGATGCTGATTTAGAAAATTTTGCAAACTTTGCAAAATTATTATCAAAACGATTAAAAGGTGTATCTCCTGATCAAATTGATCTTTCAGGTTTAATTTTAAATGGATATAAAATTACAGCTATTGAAGGTGAATTTGGAGATATAGGTGAAGGTGAAGTTCAAACCTTAAAACCTATTGGAGCTAATGATAGTGAAGCAACTGATAGAGAAAAAGAATTCCTTACAAATATCATAGCTAAAATGAATGATTTATTTGGTGATGTTTCAGATAATCAAGGTCAAAAAGATATATTAAATCAACATAGCAATATGGTTATGAAGAATCAAAATATTATTGATCAAATGGAACAAAATCAAAAAGAAGATGTTCTTGAAGGTGATCTAACTGTCGTTGTTAAAAAAGCGATTGTTAAAGCAATGAAATCTAATGGAGATTTATCAAGACAACTGCTTAAAGATGAGCAATCAATGGAAGCATATGTTGATTTAGTTTACGAGACTGTTAAGTTTAAAAAACAATTCGGTGTTAGTTCTTTAGTTTAATACCCCGAAAAAAGAGACATCTATTCTTGGTGTCTCTTTTTGTATGTTTGATAAATAGGTAGTATGTAGCTATTTATCAAATACTCATCTTTCAGGTAAAGGGGGCTTTTCTTTTCCTATTTTTATCCTAAAGTTTTCAGTGTCATTTTTTAGCTCTTTATTTGAAACAAGATCAGCGAATTCCAAAATATTTTTAGTAAACTCTTCTAGATTATGAGTATTACTCCACCGTTCATGCTTCAGTATCGTTCCAAACAAAAGCTCATGGTCAACTGGTAAATACATTGTCTTTGCAAAATCGTGATATTTTATATATCTAGCGTTTATTCTTTGACGATGAGCAAATTGAATTCGACAGTAATCTCGCAGTATTAATCCCGTATAAGTAATCAATAGCTCTTGATCACCTGCATCATATTTAGATGCAGAAATTAATATATCCCCAATACAGTCATGTAAGGAAGTAAAGTCCTCATTAGTAAACAAACTTAATGAATCTAAAATTAAATTTTCGTGGTTTTCAGATTGCTCTTTAACAACTTTATCGAGCATTTTGTCTAATTCATCATCGTTGAAATTTAATGTGTATGTTTCACCTAATATTTCTTTAATGATTTCAATAAAGTCCCCATAAGTTAATTTAATATCTAAATTAGGGTGTTTAATCAATAGCAATTCGTCAGGAACGTTATCAATAGGAACATTCAGCCTCTTTTTATTTAAGGAGTCTATGTTGTATTCTAGATAGCCCTCTCGTCTAATGGGTGAATGCGAGAACGCCTTGATAAACTTATAGGATAGTTCTGGAATATTAGCCGAAACAACGATATTCATGATTGTTGAGATGATCTTCTTTTTTGATAGCAAATCAAAAAGAGTGTGAGAAACCATGTTATTTAATATAAATACAATAGTTTCTATAAGCCTCTCATATTGCCCCGTAAAATATAAATAATTCAATCCATCAACGAAGTTTTGAACGATCTGAAATGTGTTATAAAAAGAGTCGTTTTCAGATAGCTCTTCAAAAGCATGACTATATACACCTGATATTAATTCAGGATGGTTTTTTACCAAAACAAAATCATTCAAATATTGAAAAACCAGATCGTTTTCTTCGGGGGATAGTATTGCGTTTTGTAATTCTTTATTTCTTTCTAATGCCCAACTTTTGGGTGATTCAGTGATTTCAATTTTACGTCTGTGAGTGAATAGTGAAGGAGTATGATGATGAAGTTCTTCTATACTTATATTAGTGCCTGTAAATGTAAATGGGGGTCTTAAGTGAGTTTTTTCTTTATCATCAAAGTATTCAGTTGATTGAGCTATTACAAAACCAATGTTTTCATAATGGCTAAATGGTTTACCATTATTGCCAGAATTAGGTTGAGTCCAAGCAGGAAACGCTGACTTTATTTCTTTCCCATGATGTTGAATTACTACCTTCATTTTAAGAAGAGGATCATCATTGTTAATATATCCAACAATTTGCCCCTTCTGTCTTTGATCTATGTCTTCATGCTCAAGAGCTTCTTCAATAACGTCTATAATCCTAGCTCTATCATAGTTCTTTGGAAATAAGGTCTTCCAAAGATATCCTGATTTATAATAATTATCAGGACACATAGTTATCTTGGCAGCTCTTCCTCTAAATAAATCTTTTGGTAGTCGCAGCGTGATCACCCCGTTACCAAACTCTCTAGCGTAATACCAATATTTATGATTATCACTATTGAAGAAATGTAGGTGCTCTAATTCGTCTGCATATTCTTTCTTGAACTCTACCCAACCGTCATAAGTATGAAGCCCACCACTTAAAACTTTCTTATCATCTTGGTTTCTAATTGTTCTGACAAAAAAGTTACCTTGCGTGATATGTGTAATGGCGTGTTCAGTTAGTTGTAGCGTTTTACCATCAGGCTGTTCAAATTCTTTAATCATCAATAACTCTAAAAATGTAGTCCCTCATTAAGAGACAAGTTTATTGGTTCAAATTGGTAACGAAGGAAGTTACCTATTAAATATATCATTAATTTAACAGATCGAGATTACAGAGGTTGGGTTTTTCATTCTGGGTGCCTATAAAGTGTCGTATAATTAATATAAGCTTTCGGGGAATGGTTATAAAACATTCGAATAAGAATGATTTGTTCAAGGTGATATTATTATATGCATCTCCTAAAGTTTCCATGCTCTACGATATAGCGCCTTTCGGGTATGTTAAATGGTTTCCATTTATTGAAGATCTAAACTACTTATAAATTTCTTACATGAGGTGTGATCAATATTCGTATCATTAAATTTAATGTTTATTGTTCTTGTTGATTTTTTCTTATGAACGAAAAGGATCATTCGATATACAAGTTCAAAAAATGAATGTAAATCAACTCTACCTTTCTTTGAACCACCTAACTCCTCAACATAATCATAGTCATTAAGTTTTATTTTACCATCAGTATTAATAAGAAAGTTTCCTACTATATCCAAATGAACTAAATCGTTTTGATGAAACTTATCAATAATATCAGCCATATCCTTAATAACATTAATCAATAAAGATTTAGTTATAATACAATCTGAATGGAGCCACTCTTTTAAAGTCATTGATTCAAAATACTCATATTCAACATACTGGTTATTTATTTTGTTATTTATACTCAAAATAGAAATCATTAGTTCTGAACGTATATTTTTTAATAGGTTATATTTATGTTCAGAAAAAAAATCACAATACTCTTTTTTAAAAACCTTGATAATTGATGTATTTCCATCGTTATTATGGACTTTATAAAACTTTGCAAATTTAGTTTGAAAATCACAATCAACATCTGAAAAGTCAAACTCACAATTATCACTCATAATTAATTCAGCACTTCTCATTATGTAATTCAGTTAAATAGTAATTAAATTCATTACTATATTTATTTCCTAAACAAGTAGGACAATTTTTAATTTGTAAGGACTTCTCAAACGATTGTTTCATGTCATTTGTAAAATACTTCATATTATTAATAAGAAAGTCAGTCATACCAGTCCACTGAATAAAATCGCTTTTAGCTGATTTTCGGCCATTTTTTTTCAAGAATTTATGGCTAGGTAAACCATAATGAAAAAGATTAAGTTCAAAGCTTGTGAATTGATCAAAAGGTTTGTTAAAGTTGAATAATTTTTGTTCATTAAAAGTTAAGAATATTAATTTTAATTTTTTTAGTAATTTTTCTTGTACTACTTTAGCAAATAATTCGTGATAGAAGGCAACATCTAAAACATTTTCTTTAGAGCTTCTTATAAACTGATCTGAAAAATTAATATTTCCTTTTCCATTACAAGTTGAACATTTGTTATAATATAAATTAAAGCTTTGCTTGGTTATCTTCCTTACACCAACTATTTTATTTTCAATAGATAATAAAGAAGTTGTTAAGTGCAATAAATTTGATGGTGTTTTTAAAATTATCCAACCATTCCCCAACTCAAACGCTTGTTCAAAAGTATCTGACTTAACTATTACATTCCAACAATTTGTATTATCTACATGAAATTGAGCCTTATCGACTTCTATATTTAAACCATCGACCTCGACATGTGTTATCCCAAACTTTTTTAGCTGATAAAAAACATTCTGTATATCATCGTATGATACAAGTGAAGATTTTTGAAACTGAAAACAAAAAGGGTTAAAAAACAAATCGTGATTAGGGTGATTATCTTTATAGTAATTATAAGCATCAACTTTAAAATCAAAATTAAGTACATTAATATCAGGACTTATAACTTTGAATTTAGAATAATATTCATCTAATTGTGTAAAGTATGATGTGTCAACAGTGTTATTTAACACCGCAGAAGCATATAACTCGTCCGAATCAATGACTTCATCTAGGCTTTCATCTAGGCTTTCATCTGGGTTTTTATTTTGTTGAAAAAAGTCATTAGTTGATCCACAGAAGCTTACAACCCCACCAAGATTTCCAGCTTTCGGTCCTAGTTCTATGATGTAATCAGAATTTCTTATTAATACATCATTGTGCTCTATTATTAAAACTGTATTGTTCGAACTTAATATATTATCTATTATTTTAAAAACATTAAACGAATCTTCAGGATTTAACCCTTGACTCGGCTCATCTAAAATAAATAAATTATGCTGTTCATCATTCAAAATAGAATGACTATTTCCCAATAGGTACTTTGCCAATTTTATTCTTTGAGCTTCACCACCACTAATATTTGGTATTCCCGTTCCAAAAGTTAAATGACTTAAACCCAAGTCATTTAGAATTTGAATAGATTGGCAAATTTTCACACTCGAAAAAACTGTAGGTGCAAACTCTTTTAATTCATTAATCGGTATATTATTTAATTCATAAATATTTAAACCATCAAGTAGAATTGATAAAATGTAGGGATTTAATTTTTTCCCATCGCACCCAGAACAAACAACACCATTTAGCTTTCCATCACCATTACAAACTTCACAAGCCCCTAATGCACTGTTTGGAGTAAATTCACTTTTAGATAGGTCTAAAAGTTTTGCTTTGGTAGTGAGAGCATAAAGCTCCCTTAATTCATCCGATAGTCCAATATAGGTGGCTATTGTGGATCTCTTATTTTTACTAATCCCAAATTGGTTCAATGTTATTACTTCATTGAAACTTTCATTACCTTTTTTGCTAATGTATGAAGCTAAAGATGACTTCCCACTCCCCGAAACACCAACTAAACATGTAAGCCTATTTAGAGGTAAAGTAATGCTCTGATCAATAATATTATTATAATTTATATTATCAAAAGATATGGTGTTCTCATTATCTTTATTCCTATACAAATCAATTTTTTCCAGAAGATCATTATTATTATCACCACTTATAATATATCCACCTTTAGCACCAGAACTGGGGCCAATTTCAATAATATTATCAGATTGACTTATAACATAAGGGCTATGATCAATTATTAACAAAGTGTTTTGTTCTTTTACAATGCCTTTAAATACCTTCAGAAGACTCTGTAAATCATCCCTATGCAGCCCAATAGAGGGTTCATCTATAATCAACAAATACGAATCAGCTTCTCTCGCTAATACATCAACTAACTTTAATCTTTGTAATTCACCACCACTCAAAGTAGTCGTTTTTCGATCTAAACTTAAATGACCTAAAGAAAGCTTATGTAATGCTTTTATTGTTAAATCAATACCATAATTATTAAAAAAAGATAATGCTTCTATTATTGTTAGCTTGAGAAGCTGGGAAATATTGGTATTTCTATAGAATACTGATGTAGCTTTTCTATTAAATCCACTACCGTTACATTTTTTACATTCGTTCTCTATAACAAACTCTTGAATTTTTGGATGGTCAATATACTTGATTAATTTTTCACTTAAAAAATCTAAAATTTGAATTTTATTCTTATCAGATAAAAATTCAAATTCAACTTCGTTATCAATAGAATTAGCAACAATGAATTTTTTAATATATGTATTTTGTAAATTTATATATTTATATGATTTACCGTTATGAGGTATATTTAAAAAACTAAAATCAACAACTGATACACTTTTATTGATTAATGTTTCCAAGTTGAATGATTTCCCCACTCCTTTCCCTGCACAATAGAGGCAACACCCCGACAATTTACTTAAGTTCTTACGTGTAAATAAGGAAATAGATTTAGTTTGGTACTCTAGGTAACAAGCACTACAAAAGGTCTGATATGAAAAGTTAAGGACACAAGATGTAGAGTTATAAATTTCTATAGTATTTATAGGGAACTTATAGAGCTTTAGCATTGATAAGTTCGTTTTATCAACAGAACCAATATAAGCTTTGACTGTAAAATTTTTTAATTTGTCTAACTTACCAAGAGATTTTAAATCTATTTTTTTATTTTTTCCATCTACTTGGAAATACTCTACATTATGTAAAATGGCAAATTTTTTAATTTTATCAATTTCAATTTTTTTATTTTTGATAATTAAAGAGTAAAAATCATAAACCCTGCCATCTAATAATTTATAAACTATCGACTCGACTTGATTACTTGAAACAGTGTTATGAACTTCTTCACCACAAGCACAAATAATATGACCTTTATCAACGAAAAGTTTTCTAAAATAATTATTTAAACCAGAGTAAGTAGCTACATTAGAACTTTCTGTTCTAATGACACATTCTTGTTTGACCGAAATACAATTGGGTAAGTTATGAATATCTTTAAAACTTGGTCTCACTAAAAGATCATATTCGGAAGCAATGCCACTAGTTATTTTTTTTAATCGAGTAGCTTCCCTAGAAATAATTCCATCAACTAAAGAGGATTTACCTGAACCACTTTTCCCTGTAATACAAGTTATTTTATTTAATGGAATTCGAACATTTATATTTTTTAAATTATTTTCTGTTGCTCCCAATATAATAATGTCATTATCTTTATTAGCCATAATATCTCTATTTATATTTTGGTTTTAACATTACAAATAAAGTTTTTTGTTCTTCGCATGAATTTAGCATATCAACTATATTATCGAATTCACAATTATCATTTGGAACATATTTTATTGGTACATGAAGAGGTAATCTTTTAATAGTCACTCTAAAACCTACATTAAAAAAAGCATCTGCAATATCTTTTAATGAATAATCAAAAGCGAAATATTTTTCACTCGCCCTTATCTTATCTCTTCTTTTCGGCCAAGTTGGATTGTCTATATGACACCCTATAGTGAAAATATAATATCCTCCGTCATTCAAAACGTTGAATATTTCTTTAGCATGCATATCAATTGATTTTTGTGTATAAACAACCTCTTGAGAAAAGACGACATCTATATTTTTTATTAATTTAATCTCATTATAATGTATGAAATTAATAGTTGAAACTTGATTATTCTGGTTACAAATTTCTACCAAACTAGGGTCGATTTCCACCCCATAGATATTCAAATGGGGGTATTTATAATTAACTAATTGACTAAACATTCCATTCCCACAACCAAAATCCATAACAGACTTCACTTTACTGATGTCTAATACTTCATCTGCTTCTTTTAGCATGGAGAACCAAAATGGAAAGTTACTTTCATTTTGTATTTGTCTATCGACATCATATACTTTCATATTTACCTAGCAAAACAAGCCCTGATTTCCCGTGTATTAAAACTTCCATCAAAATTAATTTCGATAGAACACTCACTTCGGTCATGTAAAGTAGTTAAATTATCATGAATCAGAATATCACCACACTCTAGATGAAACTCATGTTTTATACTATGAGACACTTTGATAAATTGCTCTATCATGTCAAGTTCATTAGAGCTTTGAGCTAATTTATTTTTGTAATAAAAATGTCCAATTCGACTATCATCAAATCGAACGTGGTATTCATTATTTTTTTTATATAGAACAGGCTCGTTAATTACAATCTTGTCATTATTCTTATCAACATAATTAACGCCATATGAAAGCATTGGGACAGGGTTATTAAGAAGCGACTTTAACAAGTCTGGGTTTTCATACTTAAGTTTGTTTACTAATTCACTGATTATAACAATTCCGTTCATTACATGGAGGACAGGATCAGGATTGGTTACTTGTATAAAACCAAACTTTGGTTGGTTCTTAATATCAATGGCATCATCATTATGCAAGCCAAGGGCTTTTCGATTACAACCAGTGTAATCACAGTCAATTTTAATTCCTGTTTTTTCTACAGCCCCATAAAAAAGTCCAAACTCTTCAACAAAGACCTCAAAAAATTTATCTGAATCACTTACTAACCCTCTTACAATAATATATTTATCTTCTTTCAATATAGTCTTGATAGAGCTAATTAGATTTGTAAAACTTTCATTGTTTTTAATATAATCTCTATATTCATCTTTCGTGTCTAATTGCTTCAAGTTAATTTGTTGATTATCTTGAAACAATTTTGATAATTTTAAAATTGTCATTAACGACAACTACCGCCATTGCCTGAACGACAGCCACATGAAGCAGACATTTCACCTTTAAAACCAAGTTCGCAATGCCCAAAATGATGTAAATAAAGCTTTTTAGTTAATTGAAAGCCTGATTCAAGAACAGTTTCATTTTCTTGATCTGTTAAACCAAAATAGGGGTAATGATGGATGAACTCACCTTTTATTGAATTACAATCATTCATATATTTGCGAGTATCCAAAATATGAATATGCCAAAACTCATCAACTAACTCACTAGGAGCAAATGACAGATCTTCATACAGCACTTGAAGAACTAACCACTCTTTATACAAATTAATTGTATAATTTATCTTACTTTCACTCCAATTATGTTCTTTTTGTAACTTATAACCGTGAGGAACAAAATCCAATGTATCCACTCTTTTCATAATACTATCAATAGCTGATTGCTCAACAAAACTTGAATCAGTAATACTCACGTTAATTTCTTCACGAGAATCAGACTTAAATTTCTTTACACACTTTTGACTATAAACAAGACTCATATATATCCCTTCAAATAAAGTTTAAATGGTATTTAACCAGTTGATTATAAAAAATTCTTCCATAAAAACATAATAGATTGCTAAAGCTGAATTTTATCAATACCAAGTAGCTATATTATTATATTCTTGGATATAATAATATGTTAATTAATTACATTTCGTCTGATAGTTTAAATTTTAAAAAACTTATTATTTTGGCTAAGTTCTAGAATCATAAATGGTTTGTATTTTTTATATTGTTCAGCAGATAGTTTATCTGCTAATACCGACACTATTTGCTGACCTGATAGGCTTTGAGATATTTCAAACATTTTCACGATTAGCTCATTGTCTATATCATCTATAGAATCGTGAACAACAAAAGAAGGTCTATTTGCTTCCATATCACTAATAGTTTTAATGTAAGCCAAATCAAAAGAAATGATTTCTAGACGTTTTAACCCTCCTTCATTATTTGATTGCGTTTCGTCTACGCTAGGATCACATTCACCTTTTTCATCATCTAAATTGAGACTGAAATTGTACTCCACACCATAGAATTCATTTGTGTATATCTTAAAGTTCTCAATAAATTTTGACTCAAAATCATTTACACACTTTAATTCGCAAGCTAGTTTTACTAACAGTTCTATTAATAAATCAGTAGTCTTTCCAATGTTTAAATCAGTAGCCTCTTGTTTATCAATTATCGCTGTATTGTTGATTAGCTCTTTAGTCAAAACACCAATTTCTTTAACTGTTGCAGATAGTTCATTTATATTTTGTTTTGAGCTAATTTGTGCGTAGAGAGAACTTTTATTACTTCGAAATTGTTGCACTTGTAGTTCAGTTTCCCTCTTTATCTTTTCTAAAGCAGGTAATCCCGAAGATAGAAATTCTTTTTTTGTTTCGATTAATTGCTTATGAAATTCTAATGAATCATCATAATCACGTATTACTGAATCTATACTGACGGAGGCGTATTTGTATATACGTTGTAATTCAGACACGAGATAAGTTCTATCATCATTGTTTAAAATTTTATTTGTACGCTGCACATTTTTGATTTTAACATCAAGGTTTATGAGTGAATCAATATGCTTATTCTCTTTATCATCAATTTCATTAATTTCAGACACAAGTACAAGTTTATCAACGCCTTTATCTGTCGATAAGACCTCTTTTTCAAGTGTTGCTATCTTTCTTTTAATTTCAGTAATAGCACCTTTAATTTTATCATCTTTTATTATTGAACCAAGCACTTGCGTTTGTTTCTCGTACTTTTTTATTTTTAGATTCAACTCATGCTTTTCTGCTAATAATGAGGTTTTTTCAAAACCAAATAGATACAACATAACTATACTAAAGTCACTTTTACTACTGTTACTATGTTCATCAAGTAGTTTAGTGTTATGCAACATACGATACTGGTTTGTCCTAAAAAATTTAGGAGCTACTTTGCGAATAGTAGGTTTATTTGAAACAATATTAAAAATGGTCTTCATTATATGTGAAATGTATTCTTTCGATGATTTTGGCACTCCATTGATAAAGTAATTTTTGGAGTTTTTTTCAATGCTTAACTGTCTTTTAATCGTACTAGGTTCACCATCTAAACCACTATAAGTTAGCGAAGCGTACACCTTCTTTTTCTTAAACAGGTTTTCAATTTCCTTATTCGTTGAATCATTATCTCGATCAACATATATATCTTTAATCGAACCATTAAAAAGGTAATCTAGTACACGACCAAGAGTGGATTTCCCAACACTATTTCCTGACATAGATAAACTTTTATCATTAATTATGATATTAAGGTTATCTTCAAATTTAATATCACGAATTGTTTTACCATCTATTTCAAGTAAAAAATTATTTAACTTCATTAAGTGTAATCTCATTCTTTTTATAGTTAATAGCTGAAATAACGTATAACCAGTCAAGAGCAAGTATCATATGATCCGTTGATACTTTTAACTCATTACTTCCCTTTTTGAATAATGACTCGATATTGATACTTTGCTGTTGTTCAAGAGTTTTTAATATGTAGCCTCCAATGAACAACACATTAATTTCAGGATGACAGCCATTAGAGGGTAGCATTCGGATTCTCCAAGATTCGACACTCAACAAATGCGTGTGCGACAATCACATTAACGCCAATTTCAACAGATTCTTTATCGCTCGGTGTATTAGAAGATTTGTAGCAAAAATCCTTAAGTCCTTTTATTATCTTTATTATTATATTATCAGCATGTTCACGTATAAGCTCAATGTTCACCTCTCCAAAGAAAGGATCAAGCCCTATATCAGATAATGCTGTGAAATATAATTTATCTAACATCATAAACACCTTTGCTTTTCCATTGATAATGTTTTTATCAATGCTTTCGTAAGAGGTTTCAATGGAAGCTGAATAAGCTTGATATTGACTTAAAATAAAGCGTTGAGACTGTAAATTATTATAATCGACCTTTATAACAACATCTGCTGGCACACTTCTTTTTCTAAAATCAATTTCAATGGGAGTTAATGAAATTTCTGTAAGTAAAGAATTAACTACTGAATCAACCCTCTGCTCTGCTGATTCAGTAAGAATAAGATCCCCTTCAACTGTCCCAACATTTACTAGGTTTTTAATCATACATTTGCTCAAGATAACTCAAGGTTAAAATCACCACTAATATTTCCATTATTAATGTTATTTTTACCGTGTTGGCTAACGGACTGTTCATTCTGACTTAAA
>Ga0209826_1000048_pt1 | contig 76850 bp, 78 predicted proteins | sample GOMGulsemesocosm_5_FD_184637 | JGI IMG/M metagenome (GOLD analysis project Ga0209826, IMG submission 184637) | Methane-oxidizing microbial communities from mesocosms in the Gulf of Mexico - GOM15C Gulf of Mexico (SPAdes) (version 2) | ecosystem: Environmental > Aquatic > Marine > Cold seeps...
TTTGTTCCTGCTGAACCTGTTGAAAGTATGCCACCGCCTGAACAAGGTGAGATGCCAGATGACTTTAATTTTGAGGATTTTTTTAGTGCTGATGCAGAGCCTTCTAGTGTTGAAGTCGAGCAAATAATAAAGCCTTTGGCAGTTGAACCCGCAAAACCAGTTGAGCAAGTTGAGCAAGTTGAGCAAGAACCAGAGCCTAAAATTGCAAGAATAATCGGGGTCAAAGAATAATCGGGGTCAGATACAAATTAAAAGAGGTCGAGGTAAGTCGGCATTAATTTGTACCTGACCCCAGTTATCTCTGACCCCAGTTATCTCCCAGTTATCTCCAGTTATCTTCAGTTATCTCCAGTTATCTTCAGTTATCTTCAGTTATCTTCAGTTATCTTGACCCCAGTTATCTGCTTTTTAGCCGGAGGGAACAATTGCGGGTTAGCCGTTAGTTGCGTTGATTACGTAATCAAGCGTAGACCATTAACTGTCCAGCCTATCGTGCTACAATTTGCTGTAATGCCAATGTCGTAAATTCAATTATATTTTCCAATCTATAGGCTTTTTTTATTTTAACGTTACGAGTAGATCCGCCAGAACTTTGTTTTTCGTTGTGTATCATAGGTGCTCAGTGAATAAGTCATCTCCGTTCTATAGCTGTCATCAAGGTAACAATGTGGCACAAAAACAATTATGTGTCACATTGTTATTTTTGTGGTACAGTATTTTGTGAGATAAGTTTGGAAATGAAGAAAAATGCCAAAGACAAAAGACTCTATAATTCGAGCCCGTGTTTCTAAAGAAGTTGAGGATAATTTTAAAGAAATATGTGAATATGATGGTAAAAATTCAAGTGACATTATGCGAAATTTGATTAAAAATTATATTTCAAGTCATCCAGTTACAACACAAAATATTGATGTTGATTTTATAATTGAGCAGTATCCTGAAACAAACCCTCATGCCTATTATTGTTATAATATTACAGCTATTTTGAACGGAGATCTAAGCAAAGTTAGTGAAAATGAAATAATATTCATGCTTCCAGAATTTATAACTAAAGGAAAAGAGCCATACAGAGTTGACTCATTCCATAGTCACAGAAAACCGTACCCAGGTTGTTATGGAAAAGACAATCGTGTTTTAAGTGTTAATTTCATAGATGGTATTTGGAAGGGGGGGGGGTTTATATACGATGACAATATTCTAAATAATCCAAAAACATTATGTTTTGAAGAAATTAAAAAAGAGTTAAAAAAGAATATATTAAAAGCTATATCAGAACTCCATTTATTGCCACCATCATATGTTTTGTAATTTATTAAATATTAGCCCTTAATTAAAAGATTCTATCTTTGATATCATCTTCACTGTAATCCCGTTCTTTTAAAATATCCATAGCGGCGATATATTTTAATGGCTTTAATGTTTTTTTTTCCTTTTCTTCTATAAGTATACGAAAAAGATCATTGTCACTTAATTCAGCCATTCCATCTTTATATTGTTCCTTTTTATCTATGTTCTTTTTCCCTTCTTCTATCGCAGATTTCCCAACAAAAACGGCAGCAGACCCTACAGCTGAACCAACATCTTTTAATGAATCTATAGTAAATTTCTTTGGATCATCTTTAAATTCTTGTTTAGTATCATCTATAATATCGCCAATTTCCTGTCCACAATCTTTAGCAATATCGCCAATTTCACTTGCTAATGTTTTTAATTCACTAAAAAATCCCATGTCTTATTCCTATCATTTTATTGTTTGAGTAACGATGCAATGCTTTTCGTCGGTGTCAGTGCTAGATCACCAGACTTCTTATTAAAAAATTGTTAACACTTGTTTCTCTCTTTTATTAGTACCCTCCATTTTTTTAATGACAAGAAAAGATTGAATCAAATTTTTACCCGAACAAAATTACCCCAGTATCAAGTTTGACTAAGTATATAAAGCTTTGGGCGTACTGATATCGATGCTGACCATTAACTCCATGTGCTAGAAGATTGCAGTGACAAATCGTTCTTTTAGTTTAGTCACACTATGGATACTTTTTCATAAATCAATATTCAAATGTAAGATACAGTCCTTTTTAAAATTATTTAGCATAAAACGAATACACAATTGTATATCGTTCCCCCCCATGTACTGTACTTACAGCATGGTATGATTGCGGTGAGATTTTGAACCCTTGAATAGAGCCACTAATAGGCTCAACTAAATCTGAAAGATGTTCCGCTTGAGAGTCACTAAAGAACATCAAAAAACCTCCTTTTTCTTCATTCCAATTTCTATTCAATTGCAACAAAACACGATGCGTTTCAGCTTTATTTTCTTCGAGAAAATCATTATGAATCCGAATAGTTTGCCCATTCAAAAGTTTATGAGCAACAATATCGACTTTGCTTTCCAACTCAACTTCAAAAATTTCTTCTACTGATTTGCATAGTTTTTTTAACATACTTGAATCAACTAAATATTCAAGTTGGGTGGGTAATTTCGTATGTGTCAAACTAAATTCATATTGTTCATAGAAATCAGTTTCAGTTAATTTCCAAGGAGCAGAAGATTCAAACCAATCTAACCATAAAGAGAGGGTGTTACTTTCTATTTCAGATTCACCAAAAAAATATTCAAATGGTATTTTTTTCACATTTATTTTATTTAATTCTGGAAACATGATTTCACTCTGTTTGAGTAATATTTATTTGATGTTTTTTAGAGTTTGTTCAATTTTCTGAATTATAAGCTGGTGGTCATAACAATATACTGAAGGATTGTCATAGCCATTTTCTGAGCTCCAACGATATAAAGGCATACCACCACCACACACTTTTAATAAAGAACAGTCAATACATTTTTGTGCTGTTGGGAATTGCAATTTTCTACTTGCATGAAATTCATTAGATTCTAAAATTTCTGAAAGAGGAGTTGATGAAATGTTTTTTCTTACTTGAAAAAAATCTGCACCATCAAATGATGTTCGGAGAGTATCATTTTTTCTTATTTCACCATTTGTCTCAATAATTAAAATTCCAAATGTTTCTTTCCCCCTACCTTCTTTTATACTTGATCCACCTAAGTATAATTTTATTAAATCATCTATAAAACGAATTTTTACGGGCTTAGGGTCGGATAGATATATTTCTAGTAATTGAACAATCCATGTCCCATACTCAACTGAGTTAAAGTTCTTTTTTCCAATAGGTAATCTGTCATGATTTCCATCTTGTAAAAGAAAGTCCATACTAGGCGTATTTAATTCCTTAAGGAATGTGTATATTTTAAGTGGTGAAATAGTAGGCTGTATTACTGATAAGGTTCCAGCAAAAAGAAACTTGCTATCAAAATGGGATTCAAGTAGTTTTATTCCCTTAATAGTTTCCTCAAAAGAACTTCTTCTTAAATGGTCTATACGTGCAATATCATTCGCAGTTTTTGTTCCATCTAAACTTACAGAAATACTTACTTTGGTTTCAGAAAATAAATCAAGGAAATCTGGAGTAAGTAAAATTCCATTAGTTTGTATGCTTATAGGATACAATTCAAAATCAAGTTTGCTTCTTAATTTTGTGATAAGTAACTTTATTTTTTCATAGCCTAATAATAAAGGTTCGCCACCGTGAAGGACAATGGCAAACCCTTTTTCTTGCTTTTTTGCTTGCTCTATAATGCGAAAAGAAACATTCTCAATAGTCTCAAATGACATTTTTTTAGGCTGTTCTTTCCAACTAGTATCATTACTTTGATAAACATAACAATATGAGCAATCTAAATTGCAACGACTTGCTGTTTTAATTAATACAGTATCCAAGTGTGCAATCATTACCTTAAACTATTGACCTCTATTATGACGGTTATGTGTTCTATCGTAAGAACCACCTATAGTTATTTTCTCATTTTTTACTTCTTCCATTAAACGAGATAAAACAGGGTTCTGTGATTGATGTTCATTTTTAAGGTTCACAAGAGATTTCGAGTAGGGTTGTGTATTTATTGAAGAGAAATTTTCTTGCATGGTTAATTCCAATTTTAGTAATAAAGTTTAGAATCATACCTCTATCCTATAATAAAAAAAAGAAATATTATATCTTATTGAAAAACATACTAATTTTTTAATTAAAAAAGAATAACATATTGATAATAAACATATCTATTTTGCATTATAGAATTAATGTCTTTGCAAAAAAAGGTGTCAAAAAAGGTGTCAGGTCTTGCCTTTTGCCTTTCACAAAAATAGGTGCTCACACAAAAACTCTATCCCTTTCCTCTTTTTATCCTTCATTTTTCATCCCCTATAATCATTAATTCGTCAAATAACATGTAGTATCCGTCATTTCACTTCTTTTTTATCGCTCTAACAACACTTAACTTATTTTCATACTTGCAAGCAATTTTCCAGCCACATTAATTTAAATGATTAAGAAATCAATAGAGCTGGTGGGAAATAGGGGACAAACCACGATTAAGTGTTGATTAAATAAGCCATGTAAACGTGGTCTGTCCCCTGTTTCCCATGCCAAAAACATCAGCTATTAGAACATCACCAAATAAACCTGCTGTTCCTCTATTGAAAAATACATATTCATTCGTGTGTTTACTTTTAAATAAAAACGAAAAGGTATCAGGTATTGTCTTTTACCTTCCTTTGCTGGGCAATTATTCGACTTATTCTTGAATAATGCAAATGATAGTAATCCCCTATATCTTTCATACTATAACCTCCACTAGCATAGGCTAATTTTATACCTTCATTTCTTGTTTCTGATTCTTCTCCATACCACGATAGAGATTTGGCTTTTTCTCTACGTTGCGACTTTGGAATTTCACTTAAATCTTGTTTTAAATCGATTTTTTTGAATATTTCTTTTACGTACGCCTCACTGCCTAAAAACACCTGATTTTGCAATGACTCCCAAGGTGTAGGCTGATTTTTTCCTTCGAATCAATAGGGTCAGACTCGGTTGAAATAAGAATATATGGGATACTCTTGATATATTTCAAGGAAATCTGAGTTATTTAAGAAAAAACCATATCAATCGAGTCTGACCCATTAGTTTTCCAGTTTCTTGCTCAAACCAATAGCTGTTATGATTTCCGATATTGAAAAAACAAAACTTCAAAAAGAAGTAATTATATTTCTGTCTGATTTCTCTGGCATAAAAATTGGTAATATTGGTCTTCACTCTAGTCTCTCAAGAGACCTAAAGATGGAGGGAGATGATGCAGTTGAATTATTAAGTGAATTTGGAAAACGATTTAACATTGATATGACACAAATTGATCCAAATGATTATTTTGTCTCTGAAGCATGTTTTAATCCTTTATTTGCATTATGGATAAAAGTTTCAAAAAAAGAAAAAACTCTTAAGCCTTTATATGTCTATGATTTAATAAATAAAATAACCTTTTCTTACGAAAATCGTAACTACCCACTCACCTAATAAAAACAAAAATCAATAGGAAAAATCAAACCATTAGTTTATGACCCCATTGGTTCCGAAACTCTTCAAAAACTTGTATCATTTTGTATCCTGAAAAGTGTTGGCACGTCATTATTCTGGAATTATGTTAATTAGAACGTTAAATTCATCTAGGTTAATTTTTATAGCTTGTGGCTCAAGAGGGTCGATTTCTAAAATAGATTTCCATTGCGCCTTATCTAGATCTCGAAAAGCGGCTAAAACAGCTATAAATTTAGTGTCTAAGTTAATTTCTAAGGGAATGGTAGTGGATTGTCCTGGTTTTACTTCAAACTCTTCCCTGTATGTTATGTCCTCAGCCAATATGCTTTTGTCATTTTCGTATAAAGCAAAAAAATCACTATTATTAAATTTATCTATTTGAGATAACTGATAGATACGTAGAACAACAGGTGAGGATCTTTTTTCTATATTCTGGTTTAAAGTTTCTGATGCAATAAGCATCACATTTATTGTTTCTGGCTCAGTCCCTCCCATAATTGAGCAGCCAGAAGTGGCAAGTACAATTATTAACAGTAGTGTTGTTTTTATAGTAGAAAAAATAGATTTCACTAGGTTGCCTTTCTAAATAAATAAGTAATATAGAAAATATTTATAGCAGAAGTATACAAAATATTACAGCGTATTTTTTTTTAGCTTAAAAAGCGTTGCCTATATGTTCATTGTTGAGCTATTCTTAAGGGGACTTTTACCAAAAAAAAGATTGTAATGCCTTTAACTCTGAATATTGTCTCATTTAATAGCCAACCTTATAGCGAAAAAAAAGCGGTGGTTATTGAGGAGGAGGGGACAATTGGCCGCTCTGATTCTAATAGCTTGATGTTAGAAGATGAAAATAAAATGATTTCAAGGCGTCATGCAGTGATCGAGAGTAAAAATGGAGTTTATACTTTAACTGACAGTAGTTTAGCTGGAACTTATATTGATGATGCCAGTGAGCCGCTTAACAATGAGAGTGTACAGTTAACGGATGGAATGGCTATTCGAATTGGTGAATACAGTATTGTTTGTCAGATCAGTCAGGAAAGCTCATCCTTTGCAGCGGATGAGTCGGATGAGTTGTTGTCTGACATCGGTATGGATGTAAAAAACCCTTTTGCTGATGAGGAAATAAGTGAGCAAATAGAAGATAATGGCTTGTTAAATACAATAGATAATGACTTCGCCAATCCTTTTTTTGATATAGAAAATAAGGAGCCTGAAAATAATAGTTTATTAGAACCAAGTCTTCCTGAGTTTGAAGAGGGTTTTTTGGGGGGGCATGAATCTAATGCATTATTAGATCAAGTTTCTTTAGATACAAATGATATTTCTATAGAAACAGGCAATGATTTACTCGGGTCTATTCCAAGAAATGAAATAGACCAAGGGTTAATAGATGCTAATGTATCGTCATTAAATGATAGTTTTGTTCCTGCTGAACCTGTTGAAAGTATGCCACCGCCTGAACAAGGTGAGATGCCAGATGACTTTAATTTTGAGGATTTTTTTAGTGCTGATGCAGAGCCTTCTAGTGTTGAAGTCGAGAAAATAATAAAGCCTTTGGCAGTTGAACCCGCAAAACCAGCTGAGCAAGTTGAGCAAGTTGAGCAAGAACCAGAGCCTAAAATTGTAGCTGAACAGCCGCTAGCCCCCACTCCTTCAGAAAAGCAGTCACCCTCGAATCAACAGCAATTACTGCAAGCGTTTTTAACGGGAGTTGAGCTTAATTCGAAATTTATCGAATTTGACAATCCTGAACAGCAAATGTCACGAATTGGTGCAATGTTTAGGCGATTTGTTGATAATACGGTAGCTGTTCTTAGAAATCGATCCGAGTTTAAAAGTTTGTTTAGAGTGAGTGTGACGACGATAAAGAGGGCGGACAATAATCCTTTAAAATTTGCTGTGACAACAGATGAAGCTATAAAACATTTAATCAATGATGGGCAAGGTGGTTTTAAGGAATCAGTTGATTCAATTGATGAAGGGTTTAATGATCTATTAAACCATCAATTAGCGATGCAAGCAGGTATTCAGGCTTCACTTGCTGATATTTTAAGGCAGTTTGATCCAGCCATGGTCGAAAAGCAATATAATGAAGGGTTGGTATTACAAAAGAAAACAAAATGCTGGAATAACTATTGTGATACCTATCGTCGACTTTCTGAGTCAGCAGTCGAAGACTTTTATGGGGATGCTTTTTCTGAAGCCTATGAGAAGCAGATGAAACAATTAAAAAATTAAGGTCTAACTTTTTATTTAAGCTTGCCTTGGATAAACTTTCGAGTGAATATTGAATAAAACACCCCACTTTTTAGCTAAAAATTAAATAATGTGATGGCAGAGAATAATAGAGTAATTTGGTCTGAGGGGATGTTTTTAAGACCCCAGCATTTTCAACAACATGACAGATATGTAGAGTCTTTAGTTATTGGGCATGCCGCCGGCATGCAAGCCTATCATTGGGGAATCAGTAAATTAAAGGTGGATACTCGCCTATTGGCTATGGGACAGTTTGCATTGGCCGAATGCTCAGGTGTTTTTCAGGATGGTATCCCTTTTGATCTTCCCGAACATGATGTTTTGCCTGCACCGATTGATATTCCTGAAGAAATGCATAATTGCATTATTTACCTGTCTATACCTTCGCGCTTAAATGGTTCTATAGAAGTTGATAGTGATGAAAAACCTAATGATTTAGCGAGGTATCATGCGATAGAGGCTGAGGTTAAGGATCATAATACTAATTCAAACGAAGTATCACCAGTCGTTATTGGTGGGTTGCAAACTAGGCTGATGTTAGAACCTCAAGAGAGGGCGGGATATATTTGTGTAGGTATTGCTAGGGTGATAGAAGTGCGTAGCGATAAAAACATCATGCTTGATGATGAGTATTTACCGCCACTCATTAATTGTTTGGCGATGCAGCGTATCAAAAGTTATATTAAAGAAATTTGCGGATTATTACATACGCGTGGAGAGGCATTAGCGGGTCGTGTTTCTGAGTCTGGGCGTGGTGGAACAGCTGAAATATCAGATTTTTTATTGTTACAAGTGGTTAATAGATTAGAGCCGTTATTTGAACACTTACAACATTTACCTAGCTTACAACCAACTGATTTTTATCGTATTGCAATACAGGCAGCAGGTGAGTTATCAACATTTACAAAGCAAAATAAGCGTCCAGTCAGCTTACCCGAATATAAACATGATAATTTACAACTGACCTTCTCGTATGTCATAGAAGAAATTAGGGATTGTTTGAGCATGGTGCTTGAGCAGAATGCCATACCATTGCCTTTGACTCCGCCTAAATACGGTACGCGGGCAGCAAAAATTCCTGATAGAAATTTACTTAAGGATGCATTTTTTGTCTTGGCTGTTAATGCTCAAGTTTCCTCGGAACAAATACGCAGTCGGTTTCCTGGACAAGTTAAAATTGGTCCGGTGGAGCAAATTCAGCAACTGGTTCGTTCATCGTTGCCTGGTATCACAGTTAATTCCTTACCTGTTGCGCCGAGGCAAATTCCATATCATGCTGGCTTCTCATATTTTGAATTAAATAAACAAGGTGAGATGTGGCAAAAAATGCAGGAATCAGGGGGCTTTGCTATTCATATAGCAGGTGAGTTTCCTGGTTTAGAAATAGAGTTTTGGGCAATTAAAAACGGGTGATAATGTGAGTCAAGACGACCCTTTTGGTAATTATTTAGATGAAGATAAAACGGTTCTTAAGCCTTCGCCTGGCCGAAGAAGCCAGCATGGCGATAAGACTTCGCCACCTATAAGAAGAAATGCACCCGTTGATTCTGCTGCCTCTCAGTTAGATCCTTCATTTTTAGGTACGCAACAGCTTAAGCTACATTCCGATAAGAATATTCTTGTGGGATGTGCATTACCTTTACTGTCATTAATAACACAACTACGAAATACAGCGTCTCATTCAGATGTTTCTGAATTAAGAAATGCGGTTATTAATGAAATAAAAACTTTTGATATTAAAGCGAGGCAGACTGGGTGCCCTGCTGAACAAGTACAGACTGCACGCTACGCATTATGTTCTTTGTTAGACGAAGTGGTGCTTAATACACCATGGGGGTGCAATAGTATCTGGAGTACCCAAGGTATGTTAATTACTTTTCACAAAGAGGCGTGGGGTGGAGAGAAGTTTTTTCAGGTTTTGAGTAATATCATTTCTCAACCAGGAAGCTATTTTGATTTACTAGAATTGTATTACTATTGTTTAAGCTTAGGTTTTGAAGGTAAATACAAAGTACAAGAGCAAGGGCAGAATAAACTATACGATGTGAGAGAAAACCTTTATCAAGTCATTGAGAGACAAAAAGGTGATTTTGAGCAAGATTTATCTATCCAATGGCAAGGTATAACTGATAAACGCAATGTGCTTTCCCGTTATATTCCATTATGGGTTGTAGCAGCAGTTGTAGGCGCATTATTGACAGTGATTTATATCACTTTCTTTTTTCTGGTTAATCAAGACGCGGGTTCAGCTATTGGGCAACAATATCAAATTAAGGATGCTTTGAATGTTAAAGTTGAAAGTGTAAAGCGGGTTTCGCCTGAACCTGTTTATGTACCTAAAATTCCAGTTGTTCCTGTGATAGACGAAGTAAGGCAGTTTTTAGTCGTAGAGATCGCTCAGAAACAACTTGAGGTCATTGATGTTAATGGCCAAGCAATGATCCGCATTATAGCGAAAAACTTTTTTGCATCAGGTAGCGATAAGATTCGGTCGCAATATCTTTCTTTAATGGGAAAGATAAGTCGCGCATTAGAGTTGGTTTCCAGTCCTGTTACCGTCGTCGGTCATACAGATAATATTCCCATTTTTACCGTCAGATTTCCTTCTAACTGGGTTCTCTCACAAGCGCGAGCTCAAGCTGTTGCCAATATATTACTTCGAAACGATAAACATAAAAATAAAGTGACAGCAGAAGGCCGAGCAGATACTCAAAGCATGGTTGCAAATGATTCAGCAAAACACAGAGCGATGAACCGCCGAGTAGAAATTAATTTTTAAGGATTGGATGTGAATAAAATAATTAACTTCTTTAAAAATAAATGGGTTATTCAGTTCCTGGGAATTACCGCTTTGTGTTTATTGATATGGTTTTTTGCACCTTTGATCTCAATCGCTGGTACGGCTATTTTAGAATCCGTCATGGCTAGAGTGATTACTCTCTTTGTTATCGTTTTAATTTGGTTCGCTAATGCTTTGCGGATCCAGATTAAGGCTAATAAAGCCAATGCTCAAATGGTTGATGACTTAGTTGATACAGAAGCTAATGAACAGAGTGCGGAAGGGCTCGAAGGTGATAATGAGGTAGGTGAATTAAAAAATAACTTTGATTCCGCCTTACAAACCTTAAAAAAAACCAGTAGTAAAACTGACCAGGGAAAGCATTATTTATATGATTTGCCTTGGTATATCATCATCGGCCCGCCAGGTTCGGGGAAAACGACAGCATTAATCAATTCTGGACTTGAATTTCCTTTAGCGGATCGCTTTGGAAAAAATGCAGTACAGGGTGTAGGAGGAACGCGGAGTTGTGATTGGTGGTTTACAGATCAAGCCGTTATTTTGGATACAGCGGGTCGTTATACAACACAAGATAGTCATCAATTGGTCGATAAAGCGGCATGGCAAGGCTTTCTCGACTTATTGAAAAAACACAGACCGAGACGGCCGCTTAATGGTGTTTTGATCACCATGAGTTTATCTGATTTATTGCGCTTAACAGAAGAAGAACGAAGCCTACACGCCAAAGCAATCAGACAAAGAATTGAGGAATTGACTGAACGCATGGGAATACGTATTCCTATTTATATGATCTTCACTAAAACTGATTTAATTGCAGGGTTTACAGACTTTTTTGCAGATTTGGGGAAAGATGAAAGGCGTCAGGTCTGGGGGGTTACTTTTCCAGAACAGGAAGATGAGAGGGGCGATGATCATATAGCCACTATTGGCAAAGAATATGATCAATTATTAGCAAGATTGAATCAGCGTGTGAATAATTGCATGCAAAATGAGCGAGATTTAAATCGGCGTAATCTGATTTTTGGGTTTCCTCAACGTATATCTATGTTGAAACAGCCTGTTATCCAATTTTTAGAAGAATGTTTTGCGGTGAACCGTTATCAAAGTGCCCCTTTGTTACGAGGCGTGTACCTAACCAGTGGAACGCAGGAAGGTACGCCTATTGATCGTTTAATGGGGGTTTTGGCAAATACCTTTAAGTTAGATCGATTGGTTTCGCCAATATTCAGTGGGCAAGGTAAAAGCTATTTTATTACGCGTTTACTCAAGGATGTTATTTTTTCTGAATCTGAGCTTGTAGGGTTAAATAAGCAGGTTGAAAAAAGACGAACCTTGATGCAGCAGTTTTTTTATGGAACCGCTCTATTTTTAGTTGTTAGTTGTACAGGACTTTGGGTTAATAGTTATTTCCAGAATCAAAGCTTAATAAACCAGTTTAATGAGCAGACAAGCCGATATAACATTCTTGCAGAGCAAGAGCTTAACAGCCCTACCGATTTTATTGATCAATTAGCTAAAATGGATGCTTTGTTTGCTATAGCCAATGTTTATCCAGAGGATGTCTCCTGGTTTAAACGCATGGGTTTATATCAAGGAGATAACTTAAGCCCTCTGGTTTTAGCTAATTATCATAAGCAGCTGAAAAATCATTTCTTACCGATGATTAAACACAGATTAGAGCAACGGATGGTGAGTGAGGAATCTAATAATGTAGAGATTCTTTATCAAATCTTACGCGTCTATCTGATGTTAGGGGATAGCAGTAAAGCAGATAAAAACTTGATTAGGTCATGGGTTAAAGTTGATTGGGGAAGTGTGTATACAGACAATGATCAGAAAAGATTAACTCAGCATCTTGATGCTTTATTAGAACTTGAATTACCTTCTCAAGCCATGGATGAGTCGTTAATTAAAGAAGTGCGAAATATTTTGACTCAAATTCCTGTCGCTCAGCAGGTTTATATGAGGATAAAAGCTCAAGGACTACAAAACCATGATAATGATTTTATTCTAATGAATGAGCTAGGTGCGTCTGGAGCGAGAGTCTTCTCAGTAGCAAGTTCAAGCTTTGTTATTCCTGGTCTCTACACTTATAACGGGTTTCATGAGATTTTTCTGAATGAAAGTAAAGATTTGGCAAAGCAGACCGTTGAACAGCGCTGGGTATTAGGCAAAGATAGTTTTTCTGGAGGGAAAAACCTAGATCAACTAGAAGGAAAGCTATTTAAGTACTATTACGCTGAATATATTAATCGCTGGGATAATATGTTGGCTAACTTAAAGATAAGACGGCCTGATAATATCCCTCAGTCGACTGAAATACTTGAAATTGTGTCAGGGTATGACTCACCATTAAAACGTTTGTTCGAAGCAGTTGAAAGAGAAACAACATTGACGCGAATAGCCTCTGGTAATAAAGCAAATGCACTGGATAAATTAAAAGAAGGGTCTAAATCTGTTAATGTTGGATCAAGAATGCAAAAATTACTTAATGCCGCTAAAAGTGTTGCAGGTGATTCTGCTACTGTTGATAAAACAGGAAAGGAAGTGGAGAAACATTTTGCAAGATTAAATAAGCAAGTTCAAAAGGGTAGCACAGGCAGTTCGCCAATGGATCAAATTATTGCTGATTTAAGTGTACTTTACGGCACAATGAAGGATTTAGATAGTACCTCTGACAGTGGAGCCGTCGCTGTAGATATGGTTAAACAAGGCTCCGGTGGTGGCGATGTTATTGCAAAAATGCAGCGTCAATCAGCAAGATTGCCAGCCCCTATGGATTCTTTAGTTAAGGAATTGGCTTCTGGTAGCCAGGGATTAATTATGGGAGGAGTCAGCTCGCAATTAAGTCGAATGCTTAAAACTGACGTAGGGCAATTGTGTAAAACAAGTATTGAGCGGCGATACCCTGTCTCCAAAAAAAGTCGCAACAGTATTACTTTGCAAGATTTTGGGCACTTCTTTTCACCCTCAGGCGTGATGGATCAATTTTTTCAAGAAAACCTACAGGCTTTTGTTGATACTAGTCGTCAACGCTGGCGAGTGATCTCACAAAATGATCAGACTGTGGGTATTTCTGCATCTACTTTAAAACAGTTTCAAAATGCAGCAAAAATTAGAGATGTTTTTTTCCAGGGGGGAGGGTCATTACCTAAAATTCAATTTGATCTGAAGCCTATATTTCTGGATACCAATGCCTCAAGGTTTTGGATGAATATTGAGGGACAACAAACAAATTATCGACATGGTCCGACACGCTCTAATAATTTTTCTTGGCCAGGTGTAAGGCCTGGTTCGGTTAGGTTTGGGTTTGAAACCTTAGCAGGTAAGCAATTAAGCCATTCAGAAGAAGGTGCTTGGGCTTTGTTTAGATTACTTGATAAGGTTAAATCGGAGCGCTCGGGCTCAAATACGCATATTATCACTTTTGAAATAGAGGGTTTCACTGCAAAATATGAATTACGCGCTAGTAGTGTATTAAATCCTTTTTTCTTCACAGAATTATCAAATTTTAAATGTCCCAACAGAATTTAGAAATAGCTAAGGACTCGGCCTTAGGGTTTTATGGAAAGTTACCCTCGATGGGTGACTTTGTTTCTCGTCGCTTACCCAAAGACTTTATTTCTTTTTGGGATGAATGGTTACAGAATTCAATGGCAACAAGTCGAGATGCTTTAGGTGAGGAATGGCTGCAAAGTTATTTGACCAGCCCTATTTGGCGTTTTGCTTTATCACCTGGATTAGCAGGAAAGGATGCTTGGTTGGGGATCGTTATGCCCAGTGTTGACAGAGTGGGGCGATATTTTCCATTAACCATTGCCTATAGAGTTAATGTTGACATCCCTTTGGTTCAATTGTTTTCAGATGCATGCCATTGGTTTGAGCAGTTGGAAACGGTTGCATTGGCGGCATTAGATAATGATTTAACCGTTGAAGCATTCGATCAAATGGTTAAGAATATTGAGGTTTACGATACGAAGGGGATACACAAACAGGGATTGGTTTCGCTTAAAAAGCAATCAGAGAAAACTCAGGCTTTTTATTTAGAATTTGAAAACTCTGATATAAGAACAGAACAACTCTTTCCCCATTTAACAGCATTGTTAGTGAATGCCTATCTCCCTAGACAAAGTTTATGGTGTTCAGTCGGGTCTGAAGAAATAAAACCTGGTTTTTTAATGGTCAATGGAATGCCTCCTTTTATGGCTTATTCAGGAATGATCTCGGGGCAGTTTCAACAAGCGACGTGGGAACTCCATCAGCAAAAAGTATCGGCGACCCCTCAGGCCTGTTCAATTGATAATGTAAAAAAAGAATGTTTAACGCCTGCTGCTCCGAAAGATAAATCTGAAGAAAATAATTCTATTTCTTCAACGCCTGAACAAAGAACGGTAAATAATAATTGGAAATCGTTTTCTAGAACAGATACGGGCATGGTTAGAAAATATAATGAAGATGCCATTCTGGATCGTCCTGATTTAGGTTTATGGGTTGTTGCCGATGGTATGGGGGGGCATATGGCTGGGGATGTGGCCAGTAAAAAAATTATTCATACCTTGAATAAACTGGAGTTTTCATCTTCTCTGGATTTAATAATCCCCCAAGTAAAAGCAGCATTACAACTCGTTAATAATGAATTGAAAAGTATGGCCGCCAAGCTGTATGAACAGCAAATTATAGGAAGCACGGTTGTCACACTCATTGCTGGGAAAACACATTTTGCCTATTTATGGGCAGGAGATAGCCGACTTTATCGCTTGCGTGATAATAAATTAATGCAGTTAACGATTGATCACTGCAGTGAATATGAAGAAATTACCGATATACTCAATTTAGGGTCAGAGACAGGTTTTAAACAAAATAATGTAATCACGCGTGCAGTAGGGGCTGATGATAACCTTGAGCTAGATTGTCAAGTTGTTGAGATACAGCCAGGTGATGTGTTTTTATTAAGTAGTGATGGTTTGGATAAAGAAGTGAGCTTTACTGAAATTGAACAGATACTTATTGAAAATAACTATGATGAAAGTGTCGAAATTTTAGTTGAACAGGTTTTGAGTCGAGGGGCTCGAGATAATATTAGTGTGATTGTGGTTGAAATCAATGCATGTTGAATAAACCTAAATTGGAATTCAAGTTTTTATTTTTTTGTAAAGGAGTAAGGTCAAGTGGCAGTTGATTTTGAACGTTATCTAACAGAAATAGAGCCTGACAATATTTGTGGCGAGGATTTAGAATACGATGCAGAGTTTATTGCATTAGAGCAGGAAGTCCAAGGGAAAGAAGAGCAAATAATGGGGGACTCCATTAAGGAAGCTGTGCCCCCCAATTGGCAAAAGGTTATAAAACAAGTTGAAAAACTACTGGGTCGAACGCATGATTTCCGAGTTTTAATTCACTATATAAGAGCATTGGCTGAAACCCAGAGTTTAGTTGGGCTGGCTGATGGGGTACATTTATTAAAGCTTTGCACTGAAAAAAACTGGAAAGACCTTCATCCGCAGTTAGATCCAGATGATGACAATGATCCAACCGAGCGGATGAATATTTTGATGACATTGTGTGATTTTGAAACTTTTTTGAAGCCGCTTCAAAAAGTCCCACTTATTGAATCGAAAGGTTTGGGGCAATTCAATTTGACAGAAATTCAAATAGCAAAGGGACATATTGCTTTTGTATCAGAGAATGATGATGACGAAGCGCCACAGTTGGCAACAGTAGACGCTGTCTTTCAATCTTGTGATGCGGAAGAGCTTAAAGCAGCAGCAAAAGCTGCTTCAGAAATAGTGATAGATCTGCAACAACTTGAAGCATTTATTACTGAGCAAGTGGGAGTGAATGAAGCGATCAGTTTTTCTAAATTAAGTGTCTTATTAACAGAAATTAAAGATGTTCTGTCTGAGTATGTTGAAAAGAGAGGTTTAGTTGATTCAGTTGAAGAGAATCATGACGATAGCTCAGAAGAACTTGGAGCCGGCGAAGAAAGCCTAGAAACGATTGTAAAAAAAACTAAGCCACAAGGTATCAATAATAATCAAGATGTCTTGAATGCACTCAATTTAATCTGTGAATATTATAAAAAAAATGAACCATCAAGTCCCATACCAATACTAATAGACAGAATCGTAAGATTGGTTGGTAAAAGTTTTATTGAAATTTTACAAGATATGGCTCCGAATGGTGTAGAGCAAGTTGAGTTTTTACGAGGCAGCTCAAATAAGGAATAATAATGGCTACTATAAAAAACATCTCATTTTCCAGTGCAAAGACTATTGGAATGATTGTTCGGGGCAAGGTTGATCCTAAACATCACCCGGAAAAAATGGAACAACATGCTGATTGTATCTTATCTAATGGAGCTCCAATTGGATTTTTTGGTGAAGGTGATGGTGATTCATCTAATAAAATTGGAATGAGTATGAAGGGCGTAGTCTATACGCACCAAGAATTCGAAAGAAAAAGGCCTTTCTATGTTAATTTAAAATTAGCGCAGTCTGCACGAGTGGTTTCTACTGTTTTAATTGTTGAGGTTTCAGCTACTGAGGCTAAAGCCTTTGATAAAGCTTGGGAAGAGTTAAAAAAGAAACCTGTAGCTTTTCACATCCTTGGAGGCAATTGTTCCACACGTGCTTCGTCCACTTTTATTGCTGCTGGAATTCTAAAAAATGGGATTCCTGGGATAGATACACCAGATAGTTTGTACTCGCAGTTGATGAAAAAACGAAAATGTACCAGTATTTCAGGGCTTATTGGGTTTTCACCTGTACCAGCAGGTGGGTATGAATTGGTATATGAGCCATATACGTTAACCTATGTTCCTCACCCAAACCAAAGCAGCTTTGCTTCTAGCTTATGAATAATACTAATTATAAAGGGCGTGCCTTACCTGTAATTTTATACGCCCTATTTTTCTCTGCATGTGATGCAGACACGGAACAATTTAAAGGTCAATCTATGATTACTAAAGAGATATTGAAACTTTCATGGGAATGGCCAGCAGGTCGATCACCAAAACAAAAAATATTAGTTGTTGTTGATAATATAGAAACAAAAAGTAACAATTCAATTGGTAATTCGGCATCAATGGCTGATCATTTACCCGATCCTATGATTTTAAAGGCTCATGTATTGGATGGTGATGTTGCTAGGGGGACTCAACTTAGCTTAAGATTACCAAAAATGGAGCTTGGTAATATATTAGTTAATGATCAAGTGGCTATTGGATTGGATCAAAATAATATCAGTATTTGTATAGAAAAGGTTCCGACTGGTTTTGAAAAAGAAGCGCTTAAGCAATGGCTTCAGTTATGGACTTGTTCAAAAAAAACTGATATATAAAGTGTAATAGTTTTTTTGAATAGAGATTCAATTGCAAACTCTAGTTTAAATGGGACGCTCCATGTAAGTATTGAGTTTCTTTTTTATAGCCGAAGAAATGAGAATAAATTTTCGATTAATAGTTTTTGTTGTAGGTGGGTAGGTGGTAGTAGGCTGTGAAACAATAATTAATAAACTGGCATTTTATCCTGATAGCGTAAATGTTATACAACAAAATAACTTACCTAAAGGAGTGGAAGAGTTTGCAGTAATAACCCGAGATAATCTCCGAATAAAAAGCCTTTACTTGCCAGTAATTAATTCTAAAAATATTGTAATCTACTTTCATGGTAATGCAGGCAATATTTATCATAGGATGTATAACTTATTGCAGTTACAACAAATGGGTATCAATGTTGTTGGAGTCAGCTATAGAGGTTATGGCAAAAGTGAGGGCAAACCAAGTGAAAAAGGAATTTATTTGGATAGTCAAGCTATTTTAAAATATGTTAATGAAGTCTTGGGGTTTGCAGATGAAAATATCACGATTTTTGGTCGATCTATAGGAACTGCAGTAGCAATTAATACCGTGCAAGAAAAATGTTTTGCTGGACTAATTTTGGTTACACCTTTTACTAGTGGAAAAGCTCATGCTAAAAGCTCTGGGCTAGGATTAGTTTCTTTCATTGCGGGAGATTCTTTTAATAATTTAGCTAAAATAAAAAATATTAAAACGCCTCTATTGGTCATTCATGGGACACAAGATCAAGTTATTCCATATTCAATGGGGGAAGAAATATTTGAAGCAGCAAACTCAAGAAAAAGATTTATAAAAATTGAGGGTGGAGGGCATAATGATTTACAAAATACTTATGAGCACGAATATTGGATGTCTATATTGGCTTTTATAGAAGAATTAAAGAAAGTTAGTATTAACCGTTACAGATAACTTTATTATGTTCTTTGTTAAAGATGATTAAGCTGAAATGTTTGGAGTCTTTTATGGGGCAATTAAAGAATGATAGATGACAGAAGAATTAATAGCACAAATGAAATAGTGTGTTCAGTGTGATTTTATTACACTGAGGCATATACATTTCTTTATGACGACCTATAATCAATTATAAAATAATGTTTGTAATCGGTAATTGATTTAAAGAAAATAGTGAATGCAGGTGTTATTTTTAGTACATAAAGCAATTTAAAGAGGAGAGTACAATGGCCGAAAGTAGTCAGAAGTTTATTGCACGCAATCGTGCACCTAGAGTTCAAATTGAATACGATGTTGAACTATACGGAGCAGAAAAAAAAGTTCAATTACCTTTTGTTATGGGAGTGATGGCTGATTTATCAGGGAAGCCGGCTGATCCTTTAGCACCAGTAGGTGAGCGTAAAATGCTTGAAATTGATGTGGATAACTTTGATGAGCGATTAAAGGCTATAAAACCAAGAACAGCATTTAATGTTCCCAATACTATCACTGGAGAAGGTAATTTAAGTGTTGATATTACTTTTGATAGCATGGATGACTTTTCGCCTGCTGCCGTTGCGAGTAAAGTCGATGGTTTAAAACAGTTGTTAGATGCCAGAACGCAACTTTCAAACTTAATGACCTATATGGATGGTAAAACGGGTGCTGAGGAATTAATTGCTAATGCAATTAGTGATCCTGCATTATTACAATCATTAGCTTCTGCCCCAAAACCTGAAGATGATGCCGCAACTGACGAAAAACCAGCAGAAGGAGAATAAACCATGGCAGAAGCAGAAAGTGCAGAAGTACAAGCAGAAGGCGAGGTTGCAGAAGGGAGTGATTTTTCTTCTTTATTAAATAAAGAATTTAAACCTAAATCAGAAAGGGCAAAGGAAGAGGTTGAAAATGCCGTTTCAACGCTGGCAGAATTTGTTTTAAAAGATACTTCGATTGTCTCTGATGATGCCTTGAATTCGATCCAGGCTGTTATTGCTAAAATTGATGAAAAACTGAGTGAACAGGTTAATCTAGTCATGCATCATGCTGACTTTCAACAACTTGAAGGTGCTTGGCGAGGCTTACATCATCTGGTCAATAATACAGAAACAGATGAAATGTTAAAGATTAGAGTGATGAATATTTCCAAAAAGGAAGTAGGCAAAACTCTGAAAAAATTTAAAGGGACTGCTTGGGATCAAAGTCCTTTATTCAAAAAATTATATGAAGAAGAATATGGTTCTTTCGGTGGAGAACCTTTTGGCTGCTTGGTAGGAGATTACCATTTTGACCATTCTCCTCAAGATGTTGAATTATTAACACAAATATCAAAAATATCGGCAGCATCTCATGCTCCTTTTATTACAGGTTTAGCGCCGACTACTTTACAAATGGATTCTTGGAGTGAACTTGCTAACCCTCGCGATTTAACCAAAATATTTTCAACACCAGAATATGCCTCTTGGCGGTCGCTAAGAGAATCTGATGACTCAAAATATCTTGGGTTGGCCATGCCACGTTTTCTGTCTCGTTTACCTTATGGTGCCGCAACAGACCCTGTTGAAGAGTTTGATTTTGAAGAAGACACTGAAGCTGCAGATAGTAGTCGATATACGTGGTCTAATGCTGCCTATGCGATGGCAACCAATATAAACCGATCCTTTAAATTATATGGTTGGTGTTCTCAAATTAGGGGAATAGAATCAGGCGGTGCAGTAGAAGGCTTACCTGTTCACACCTTTCCTACGGATGATGGTGGGGTCGATATGAAGTGCCCTACTGAAATCGCTATTACTGATCGACGTGAAGCTGAGTTAGCAAAAGCTGGGTTTATGCCTTTGTTGCATAAGAAAAATTCTGATTTTGCTGCATTTATTGGCGCTCAATCATTACATAAACCAGCAGAATATGATGATGCTGATGCCACTGCAAATGCTAATTTAGCAGCTAGATTGCCCTATTTATTTGCCACGTGTCGTTTTGCTCATTATTTAAAATGTATCGTTAGAGATAAGATTGGTTCTTTTAAAGAACGTGAAGATATGGAAGCGTGGTTAAACACATGGATTAGCCAGTATGTGTTATCTAACCCTGCGGTTGCTTCTGAAAAAGATAAAGCAAGACGCCCTCTGGCTGGAGCAGAAGTTGTGGTGGAAGAGGTTGAAGGTAATCCTGGATATTACCAGTCAAAATTTTTCCTTAGGCCTCATTATCAACTAGAAGGGTTAACTGTTTCATTAAGACTAACTTCAAAGTTACCTTCACAAAAAGGCTGATTTTGAGTTATATATTTTATAGCGGTTGTATCTGGCCGCTTTTTATGTGTGTTGTTATATTTATCGGGAGAACAAAATGATTTTAATAAAGTTTGCTACAGCGATTAACGGGGACAGTACTGTTGCTGAACATACTGACTGGATAACGGTTGATTCTTTGCAGTTTGGCGTGGGTCGGGCTGTTTCTAGCAGTGGTGGAAGCATAGATAGAGAAACGAGTAATCCGTCTTGGTCAGAAATTAGCCTGACTAAATCAATGGATAAGGCATCGACTGAACTCATGATGCAAGCAACTTGTGGGAAGTCTTTGGGTAAATGTGAAATTCATTTTATACAAACGGGCGGTGGTGATGCTAAAGGCCAGGTTTATTTGAAATATGAATTATCAGAAACAATAGTAAGTTCATATAGTATCTCTAGTGGTGGAGAAAGACCTGTCGAAAATATTAGTCTGTGTTTTACACAAATTAAAACACAATACACTCGCTTCAAAGATGGTGTCGCTGCCGAATCTGGTGATGAAAAAGGTTGGGATCTTCAAAAAAACGAAACAATGTAATTTTGTTAATGAGAGAAAAGAGAGGGCTCTGTTATCAATACTTTGTAACAGAATTCTCTTTTTACCCTCAACTTTTAGTATTTAACTTTAGGTGTATAAATGGATATTTCAGAACAAATTAAACGCGGTGAACTTGCTGATGCACTTAAGGCAACTCAACAGCAAGTGCGAAATAATCCAGCAGACCCTAAATTAAGAATATTGCTTTGTCAGTTGCAAATTATATTAGGGCAATGGGATAAGGCGAGAACGCAATTGGATGTGTTAAAAGACTTAGATAATATGGCACAGTTTATGGTGCAAACTTATCAGCAAGTCTTGTTGTGTGAGGGTATACGAAAAGAGGTCTTTTTAGGTAAAAGAGCGCCTCTGGTGTTTGGTGAGCCTGAGCCATGGATCGCATTAATACTTGAAGCTCTGCAAATGGATATTAAAAATAAGCATTCGGCAGCAGATGAGCTTCGTAAACAAGCGTTAGAGCAAGTCACCGTTGTTTCTGGGACTATTGATAATGATGCTTTTGAATGGATTGCTGATGCAGATAGTCGAATAGGACCTATGCTAGAAGCCGTGGTTAATGGGCAATATTATTGGGTTCCTTTTCATCGTTTATCTGTTATTCAATTAACAGCACCAGAAGATTTAAGAGACTTTGCTTGGTTGCCTGCTCAATTTATTTGGGCTAATGGTGGCGAAGCATTTGGTTTTATTCCCACGCGTTATTCAGGTTCAGAGGAATCAACTGATTCATCGATTCAATTAGCACGTAAAACGGAATGGCAGGAACTATCAACGGATAACTATCAAGGACTAGGGCAACGAATGTTTGTTACGGATAACAATGATTACTCTTTGCTTGATATCAGGGAAATCAAATTTAATCCAGCAACAAACTAAAGAAGTAGTTTATGGCTGAATTGACTCAAAAAGAACGACTACAACCTTCATTATTGGATAGGTTGACAGATGACGAGCCTCATTCTCAGAATGAATCAAGAGATAAGCGTGTCTTGTCCATGTATAAACTTAGAGAGTCGGTATTGCGCGATGTTTCTTGGTTATTAAATTCGGATTCTATGGAAACTGTTGTTGATTTAACTGAATATCCGGAAGTTGCGAAATCTGTATTAAATTATGGTATTAAAGACTTGGCTGGACGCGTAGTTGCGGGAGTCAATGTCACCGAAATTGAAAAAGGGTTAAAACAAGCGGTTAATAATTTTGAGCCTCGGATTATGACTAATAGCCTCAATGTACACGTCTTTAAAAGTGAAAAAATGGATCAACAGGCATTAAGCTTTGATATAGAAGCTGATTTATGGGCTCAACCTTTACCTCTACACCTCTATTTACGGACAGAAATAAATAAGATAACAGGGGATATTAGCTTACTCGATTTGGATAATTGACGTGGATCCTAAACTATTAAGTTATTACAACACTGAATTAAGACACCTGCGTGAAATGGGTGGGGAATTTGCCAAAGAATTCCCCAAAATAGCAGCACGATTAGGGATGGATGGGTTTGAATGTGCAGACCCTTATGTAGAACGTTTATTAGAAGGTTTTGCTTTTTTAGCAGCAAGAGTGCAGTTAAAAGTTGATGCTGAGTTTCCACGATTTACTCAGCATTTACTGGATATGATTTATCCTAATTATAATGAGCCCACCCCTTCTATGACGGTGGTTCAATTACAGGCTGATTTATCGGAAGGCTCGCTAGCTGAGGGCTTTAAAGTTAATCGACATACAGCCTTACGCAGTCAAATAGGACAAGGGGAACAAACGACTTGTGAATATAGAACAGCCCACCAAGTAGAGCTATGGCCTCTTGAAATTACTGAAGCTGAATATTTACCTAGTTTAGGGGCTGTTTCTAATTTAGGCGTGCCTAGTTTGCCTGATTTAAAGGCGGCTATAAGACTGAGGATTAAGACAACTGCTGGGCTTAAATTTAATGAACTGAGCCTTGATTCTCTCCCTATCTATTTGAGAGGCGTTGGGGAAATTCCGATGTTTTTATATGAACAATTAATCGGAAACTCCTTTGCAATTTGCCTGCAAAATACGGAAAAACCAATTAATTGGCAACAAATAATAAGAGATAAACCTGTTCAGCGTTTTGGTTTTTCAGATGAGCAGGCTTTGTTAGCTTATTCACCTCGCTCTTTTCAAGGCTATCGATTGCTGCAAGAGTATTTTGCATTCCCTGAACGCTATATGTTCGCTGAATTAAAAGGACTCAATAAGGTCATTAAACAGTGTGATGCGGATGAAATAGATGTTGTGATTTTATTAAATAAAAGCCACACAAAATTAAGCAATGCTATAGATGCTTCTCAATTTGCCTTATTTTGTACGCCTGCCATCAATTTATTTCCTAAACAAGTAGATCGAATTCATGTTAACCAGAAATTATCTGAATTTCATGTGGTTCCTGATCGTTCAAGACCGATGGATTTTGAAGTGTGTCAAATAACTAAGGTTATTGGAATAGATAGGGAAGAAAGTAAGGATGAGGAACAGCCGTTTTTACCTTTTTATCATTTCAATGATTCAAGGGATTATTCGACAAAGATGGCCTACTATGCGTTGCATCGACAACAAAGGCTTATGTCTTCCAAACAGAAAAGAAGCGGCCCACGTTCCAGTTATATTGGGAATGAAGTTTTTATTTCCTTAGTTGATGCAAATGAAGCGCCTTATAGTCAAAATTTAAGACAATTAAGTATCAAAACATTATGCAGTAATCGAGACTTGCCTTTACAGATGCCTGTAGGAAGCGGTAAAACAGATTTTTCTATGCAAAAGGGAGCGCCTGTTTTAAGTATTCGCTGCCTTGCAGGGCCTACAAAACCAAAGGCATCAAATGCAAATGCGGGGACAGCTTGGCATTTGATTAGTCACTTGTCCTTAAATTATCTGACATTGGTGGATAGTAATGAAAAGGAAGGCGCAGCGGCTTTAAGAAGCTTATTAAAGCTTTATAGTGATTACACGGATGCTTCTACTGCCAAGCAAGTTGAAGGCTTATTGTCAGTAACGTCGAAATCAATTGTCAGGCGTATTAATACAAAAGGTCCGATTGTGTTTGGTCGAGGTTTAGAAATAACTTTGAATTTTGATGAATCAGCTTTTGAAGGGAGTGGTGTTTTTTTATTAGGCGCGGTATTGGAACAGTTTTTAGCTCGATATGTGTCAATTAATTCATTTACCGAAACGGTGATAAAAACATCGGATAGAGGAGAAATTACAAGATGGCCAGCGAGAATAGGGACAAGAGAAACGATTTAGATCTTAAGTTAGAAAAGGAACCTTATAAATTCGGTTTTTTTCATGCATTAAGATTAATAGAATGCGCTTATTCTGATAAGCCTCTGATTGGACAATCGAAACGTCCAGTTGATGATCCTGTGCGCTTCTCACAGGAAGTTACTTTGGCTTTCCCTCCTGCAACAATTAGTCAATATGTTCCTGCAAAAGCAGGAAAGCCGGCACGATTGAGTGAATATTTTTTTGGTTTGTATGGAGCAAATGGCCCCATGCCTTTACATATTACCGAATATGTAAAAAGTCGAATGCATAATAATCATGATTATACCCAAGCGTATTTTTCTGATATTTTTCATCATAGAATGATTAGTTTGTTTTATAGAGCAAGAGCTAATACCGAGCCTACATTTAATTTTGATCGACCAGGCAACGATCGTTTTTCAAATTATACGGGTTCATTATTAGGTATAGGAGATAGTCATTTATTACAAAGAGATGCTATGCCTGATCTTGCTAAATTACACTACTCAGGGCATTTATCTCATCATGCAAAAAATGCGGATGGATTAAAAGCAATCATTGCCGATTTTTTTAAATTACCCGTTCAACTAGAACAGTTTGTAGGTGAATGGTTAGATATACAACCTTCTGATTTAACTTGCTTAGGACAGTCTGCCAGCAATTGCACTTTAGGTTCTTCTACTGTTTTGGGGAGCCGTGTTTGGGGGTGTCAGAATAAGTTCAGGTTAGTTTTTGGACCGTTAACAATGCAACAGTATGAGAGCCTGCTTCCTGCGGGTAAGCGGATGGAAAAATTAATAGCTATTGTACAGAATTATATTGGCTACGAATTACAATGGGATGTAAACCTAATACTAAAATCTGAAGAAATTGAAGGTGTTAAGTTAGGGGAAACAACTCGATTGGGATGGTCAAGTTGGCTGGGTTTAAGAACATCGTTAAAAGATGAGGCTCCCTTGGTATTTAACCCCCTATAAAAAATATAGCTCTATTTAGAATAACAAATATATTATGAGGATATGTAATGTCAGAAATTAGCCGAGTTGCTCTGTTTGGAAAGTTAAATAGTGTTTGCTACAGAGGCATTGAAAGTGCCACTGTATTTTGTAAAATGCGTGGTAACCCCTATGTTGAATTAATACATTGGTTACATCAGGTATTACAATTACAGGATTCCGATTTACACCAGATTATTAAGCAATTTAATATTGATCCAGGGCGATTAGCTAAGGACTTTACTGATAGTCTTGATTCGCTGCCAAGAGGTTCAACATCACTTTCTGACTTGTCACAGCATGTAGAAGACGCTGTTGAGCGAGGCTGGGTTTTTGGTACATTAATGTTTGGAGAGAGCCAGGTTCGTTCAGGACATTTGATTGTTGGTATTTTAAAAACAAAAAATTTACATAATGCTTTATTAGGTATATCAAAAGAATTTGACAAAATAAAGTTAGAAACATTAACCGATAAATTTGTAGAGATTGTCAGTAGTTCGCCAGAAGAAGGCTTGCATGCGAATGATGGTTTTCAAGTGGGGGGAGGAGCTGCTCCAGGAGAAGCAAGTGGCGCAATACCTGCTGCTCAAATGGGTAAACAAGAAGCACTCAAAAGGTTTACAGTAGACCTGACAGCACAAGCACGAGAAGGGGAAATGGATCCTATTGTCGGGCGGGATGAAGAAATCAGGCAAGTGATTGATATCTTAATGCGTCGGCGTCAAAACAACCCTATGCTGACAGGTGAGGCGGGTGTGGGGAAAACGGCTGTCGTAGAAGGCTTTGCGCAAAAAATTGTAGCAGGCGATGTGCCTCCTCCATTAAAAGATGTCACCTTATTGACTTTGGATGTCGGCTTATTACAAGCGGGTGCCAGCATGAAAGGTGAATTTGAAAATCGCTTACGGCAAGTGATTGATGAAGTTCAAGCATCAGAAAAACCTATTATTTTATTTATTGATGAGGCACATACCTTGGTTGGTGCCGGCGGTGCTGCAGGCACTGGAGATGCAGCCAATCTACTTAAACCTGCTTTGGCAAGAGGAACATTACGTACTGTTGCTGCAACTACATGGGCTGAGTATAAAAAACATATTGAAAAAGACCCTGCTTTAACACGACGCTTTCAAGTTGTTCAGGTTAATGAGCCGAGTGAAGATAAAGCAATACTGATGATGCGTGGTGTTGCGAATGTTATGGAGAAACATCATCAGGTGCAAGTCCTTGATGAGGCTTTAGAAGCATCTGTAAAATTATCTCACAGATATATTCCTGCTCGTCAATTACCCGATAAATCAGTCAGTTTGTTAGATACTGCTTGTGCACGAGTAGCAATCTCCCAAGATGCTGTACCTGCAGAAGTGGATGATTCTCGTAAACGTATAGATGCTTTAGAAACTGAGCTCAACATAATTGCCCGAGAAAAGTCTGTGGGTGTTGATGTGACAGAGCGTGAAACTGTTGCGACTGAAAAATTAGAAATAGAAAAAGAACATTTAGCCAAGATAGATGAACGATGGACTGTTGAGCGTGACTTAGTCACTAAAATTTTAGGGTTGCGCAAACAATTAAGAGAAAAAATAGGGAAAGTTGAAGAGGTGGCAGTTACCCAGGAAGAGGTAGTTAATGAGCTTTCAAGTAATGAAACTGACTCTGTTGATAGTGAAGCTCTATTAATTGAATTAAAGGATTTACAATCTCAGTTGAATGACTTTCAAGGAGAAAGTCCTCTAATTTTACCCAGTGTAGATCATCAAGCAGTCGCTGCAGTCGTCGGTGACTGGACGGGAATTCCTGTTGGACGCATGGTTAAAAATGAACTGGAAAATATATTACACCTTGCTGATAACCTTGAGAAACGAATTATTGGGCAGCGCCATGCGTTAGATATGATCGCCAAACGAATCCAAACGTCTAGAGCAAGTTTGGACAACCCTAATAAGCCTATTGGTGTTTTCATGCTTGCAGGGACTTCGGGTGTTGGCAAAACCGAAACTGCATTAGCTCTAGCCGAAACTTTATATGGTGGAGAGCAAAATGTAATCACCATCAATATGAGTGAGTATCAGGAAGCACATACCGTATCAACCTTAAAAGGTGCGCCTCCTGGCTATGTCGGATATGGAGAAGGAGGAGTATTAACGGAAGCAGTTAGACGCAGACCTTATTCAGTTGTGTTGTTAGATGAAGTAGAAAAAGCGCATCCTGATGTCCATGAAATATTCTTTCAAGTCTTCGATAAAGGTTGGATGGAAGATGGTGAAGGTCGAGTCATTGATTTTAAAAACACCCTGATTTTATTAACCACCAATGCAGGTACCGATTTAATCAGCAATCTTTGTAAAGACCCCGATTTAATGCCAGAACCCGAAGGTATGGCAAAAGCCCTGAGAGAGCCATTATTAAAAGTCTTTCCTCCTGCATTATTAGGTCGACTAGTTGTGATTCCTTATTATCCATTAAGTGATGAAATGATAAAACTAATCACTAAGTTGCAATTAGGGCGAATAGAAAAACGCATATTAGAAAATCACAAAGTCCCGTTTAGTTATGATGATGATGTACTTAAATTAATTGCAGAGCGTTGTACAGAGCTAGAAAGTGGTGGAAGGATGATTGATGCTATTTTGACTAATACAATGTTACCAAGCATCAGTACGGAGTTTTTGACTAGGATGATGGAGGGGCAATCTATAGAGCGGGTGCATGTTAGTGTGATAGATGGAGAATTTGGGTATAGTTTTGAATAAGACCAGATTATTAAAAAATATCCTTCAGAAAAACGGACTAAAGGAGAAAAATTCTTATAAGTTATACTTGGTTTTTCATTTAGGGGAGAGATCGATGTTACTAACAGAGATCCTTACCTAATTATTTCAATCAAATTTGTAATTGAATGAGGAGTAAAAAAATGATTAATTTATATGGCGCAAATTTATTTAGTCGTGCAGATCAATTTAAAATAATTAGAGGGAAGAACAACGCACCTGGAGGAGCAGGCGGTGTGGATTTTGATGTTCAAGAGAGGTTGGGTGCTCCTGGGCTTGAAACAATTGGCCTAGATAAAGTAGATAGGAAGCATGGAATTTGCTGTGGTATTACAATTGCTTGGATGATAGGTTTTTGTCATTCAGTCCAAGGTGCCCAAAGTACGGCTTATTTTGATAGTTATTTTCGAGATGTTCTGCGTTTTCAAGGCGCTTATTTAAAAGATAACAAAGGTAATATTAGTTCTATTGATGACTTTGCGAACAGAAATTATGTACATGGCTGTATCGCTATCAATGGTAAGAAATCAATGACATCGTTTAGCCTAGCAAATTTAGGACAAGGCCTACCAGCAAAATATTCGATGTATCTTGGGATTTGGAAGCATGCAATTGCTGCGGGTGTGACTTCTGGACGGTTTTATATAATGGATCCAAACGCGGGATTATTTGCCTATTTTTCACAAAGTGATTTTGAAGCTGATATGAATGAATTAATAGAGGCAAGACGGGTTAAAAAAAATCAGTTAGGAAATGCCAAAATTTCAGTTTGGCCTTATAAAAAAGAATAGATATAAACAGAGTAGGTTGTTACTAATTGAATGATTTAAAGGCTCTCATATTTGATTTCTTTTTTGAAGGTGGAGTAAGGGGAAATAGATTTTCAGAGCTTTTTAGAAAAACTAAAACGAATACTAAATGGCTTGAGTTTTTGATAAAGGTGAAAGCTCTAAAAGTAGGAATAAGAGGGATTCAGTTTGCTGGTGCCGCTATTCCCATAGGTACGGTGGGTATTGCTATTGCGAGTTCTGTCGCAAAATTTGGAGTAAAACTAACAATGACAAAAGTCTATTTGGCAACAGCATCAGAAATTCATTGGCGAGTTTATCAAGAACAGGCCATTAATGGTGGATTTGGCTTAGAAGGAATGAGCGCGGTAGGTTCTGCTTCTAAAATTATGTATGAAATATTTGCTCGACGAGGAGCGACTCGAATTTTTGGGAAGTATGATGTAGATCAGTTAATTAAAGAGCCAGGTGGCTGGATGGCCTTGAATGACAAACTTATGTTGATTTAGCAATGCTGAAGTCAGAAAAATCTATTTTATTGAGATATATTATTTTCTGTTTATTATTTTTTTCAAATATTACAGGGGTGAGTGCCATGGGACTGTTTGGATTTATGAAAGTATGTTTGTCTACGGATATGACTGGAAGGGTCGCTGAAAACGGGGTGGCGGTTAGTGATGTAAAAGTAGTTCGTAAGGTGGTATTTGATTTTACGGGTAAGGAGTATGTCACTGAAACAGTGACAGATAAAAATGGAAAATTTCACTTTAATGCGCTTTACACAAAAAGTGTTAACACCTTTTTGCCATCAGCAAAAATGGTGACCCAAACAATAACCTTTTCTAGTCAAGGAAAAGAATACCTTGGTTGGCACTTTGTTAAAGGTAATTACGATTACAACGGTGAACTAAATGACTTGGAGAGTAGTTCAGAGCTTGTTCCATTTGAACTGTCTTGTGACTTTAACAATGATGAAAATTTTGTAGGCATTACGGATAGTCCTTCAGGAAGTGGCTATACTGGGATTTGTAGGGTTAATAAAAAATAAGAGGTTGTTATGCCAGTTTTATCACCTAAAGAAGCCATAGATGCGGCTATTTCTGTCTATAATTTAAAAAGTAATTCGGAAGCAAGTGCAAGAATTGCGTTTGCAAAAGCACCTGAATTACAAGGAAAATTTAATTTAACTGGCGCAAATACTTTTGCTAGTACTACGGGGGCTTTTGTTTTTAAATCGACCACAGGGTTTGGCGTTATAGCAATGGGTAAAGGGGATTATGAGAAAGAAGCTATTCTAGCAATACGGGGAACAGCAAGTGCCCATGATTGGGTGTCTGATGGGAATTGTGGGATTTCATTTTCATCTTCAGGTAAAGTTATACACCCAGGTTTTAATAGGGTGTTTACTGAAATTGAACCGAATCTTAATAATTTTTTTAAAAAAAATAAACCTGAGAGAGTTCATTGTGTTGGGCACAGTTTAGGTGGAGCTCTGGCGAGTATTTCTGCCGAATGGCTGGCACATTATAATATTGCAAAATCTTCCCTTTATACATTTGGAAGCCCGCGGGTTGGCTTTTCTCCTTTTGCATCAGGCTTGACTCAAGCCGTTGAAGAAGAAAATATTTTTCGTGTTCATCACCATAATGATATTGTAAGTTTGATTCCGTTATGGCCTTTTGTTCATGCCCCTATGCCTGGAGATAGCTATTGCCTTTTAAATAAACCCTATAATCCAGTGTCAGCTCATTATAAAGATAGTTATCAAGCATCGATAAAAGGACATAGCGATTGGTCAGATCTTAAAAGTGGTGTTGTTTTTTCAGATACTGAAAGTCTTATTCTGAGTTGGCTGACGGGTGATAAAAGTATGCCATTATCAACTTATACATTGAGAATGATAAGTAGTGCAATTATGTATGTTTTAAAAGCGGCGGGGATTCTAGTGCAAGGCATTTTAATTGTGCCAGGTATGACTATATTGGATCAATTATCTTTTGCTTTGGAACGCGCATGGAAGACATCAAAGGAAATCGCATCTTATGTAGTTAGCTTATTAAAAAAAATATATACCACAGTTACAGGAAAAGTATTTAGTTTTGTGGGGGATGTTACGTTATCTCTAGTACGTATGATTCTGGGTCTCTTGACCAGAGCTATTTATTGCTTAGTTAATACTGCTATTAGTGCCGATCAGGCGAATGATAAATAATTGATAGTGTTACAGAGTGGCATTTATTATAAATAATGATAAAAATACAAAGTGATGAGTGAACATAATCGTACGACATCAGTTAAAACACCTTTAGGAGATGATGAGTTGCTTTTTCAGCAACTCACGGGCAGTGAAGAGATGGGAAGACTTTTTGAATTTGAAGTTGACCTTTCTCGAGAACAAAAAAAAGGCACTGTCGATGTAAAAGCGTTGTTAGGTAAGGACATGACCGTCAAGTTGGAAATGACTAATGGCTCTGTTCGTTATTTTAACGGCGCAGTAGTTCAGTTTAAACATACTGGATTTGCAGAAGGTATTTATAACTACCGAGCTGTTTTACGCCCATGGTTATGGTTTTTAACACGCAAGACAAATTGTCGTATTTTTCAAGAAATGACCATTCCTGATATTGTAAAAAATATTCTGCAGGAACATGGCTATGTTGAAGTTGATGATAAGGTCGATAGCTCTTCTTATGATAAGCTCGATTATTGCGTACAGTACAGAGAAAGTGATTTTAATTTTATCAGTAGATTGATGGAGCATGCGGGTATTTTTTATTACTTTAAGCATGAAGAAGATAAGCATACTATGGTTATCACTGACAATAATAGTGATTACCAGTCTATTGATTCTTATTCAGAAATTCCATATTTTCCGCCTGGAAATATCTCGGCTCGAGAACGGGATCATATCTTTGAATGGTTAAATGGATCTCAACTGCAATCAGGGACAGTAGAAATTAATGACTTCGATTTTGAAGCTCCCAGTTCAGATCTAACGGCAAAATCAAGTGCGGGGCAAGGACATATGCATGATGATTTTGAAGTCTATGATTACCCTGGAAAATATACCGATACCAGTGTTGGTAGCAAACGGACAGATGTGCGAATTGAAGAGCTTAATACTCAATACTCCTTAATTAATGGGCATGCAAATGCAATGGGAATTCAAGCGGGAATGGAATTCTCCTTGAGTGATTATTATTTTGAGGAAGAAAATACCCGGCATGTCGTTGTTGCCGCCAACTATGTTATTCAAGGTGATAATGGCCTTTCTAATCATGATAAACGCGGTGTTATTTTTGATGTCCATTTTATAGCGCTTAATTCAGAGCAACAGTTTAGACCGCCACGAAACACGCCTAAACCTGTTGTTTCAGGTTCACAAACAGCGATTGTTGTAGGCAAACAAAATGAAGAAATTTGGACTGATAAATATGGCAGAGTGAAAGTGCAATTTCACTGGGACCGAGAAGGAGAGAACAATGAAAAAAGTTCTTGCTGGATTCGTGTTTCATATCCAACAGCGGGTAAAAACTGGGGATGGATATCATTACCTCGGATTGGACAAGAAGTTATTGTCAGCTTTTTAGAAGGGGATCCTGATCAACCGATGATTACAGGACGTGTTTATAATGCGGATCAAATGCCTCCTTATTCATTGCCAGATAATCAAACACAAAGTGGTGTAAAAACACGGAGTTCAAAAAAAGGTGTTGCAGATAACTTTAATGAAATTCGGTTTGAAGATAAAAAAGACGAAGAGGAATTGTATATTCATGCAGAAAAAGATTTTAACCGTGTTGTAGAAAATAATGACACTTTAAAGGTGGGATTTGATAAGACGGATAGCGGAGATCAAACTATTGAGATCTACAATGATAGAACGACAAGCTTAGATCAAGGAAACGATACCTTGACTGTCAAAAAGGGTGACTATGCGGTTGATATTGATAAAGGAAAGCGAACAATTAATGTAAAAGGTGATGATGCAACCACAATCTCCTCAGGAAACCATTCATTAGATATTAGTTCAGGTAAAAGCACTATTGAAGCAGCCGTTTCAATTGAATTAAAAGTGGGGAGTAACAGTGTAAAAATTGATCAGTCAGGAGTAACTATTAAAGGGCTTGCGGTTAAAATTGAAGGAACTACAACGGCTGAAATGAAGAGTCCAATGACGACAGTAAAAGGTGATGGAATGTTGACCCTAAAGGGTGGAATAACCATGATTAACTAGTTTGAGTTAGCTGATAGTATCTTCAAAGAGAAAAAAATGACAGAATTTAACTTTATTAAGATTGTACAAGCAAAAGCACAACTTATTGCGGCAGAGTTAGAATTAACGGATAAAGCTCTAACTTTATTAGAAGACGGTGTCTCGCCTGCTGAATATATTCAGCAATTAATGACAAATGAATTATATATCGATGTCATTATGTTTCTGTCTGCGGGACTCTCTAAAAGAGAGAGTACTTGGTGGGCTTGTTTATGTGCAAGAAGCTTTTTAACCGAGACATCATCAGAATTTGATATTAAAGCGATAGAATTAGCAGAAGCGTGGGTGTACAAACCTACACCTGAAAACTGCAAAGTAACACTATTGGCTGCTGAAGCAACTGAATTTAAGTCAGCTGCTGGTTGGGCGGCTATAGCTGCTTTTTGGAGTGGTGATGATATTTCACCCAATGACAAAGCCGTTATTCCTCCTCCAGCAGATTTAACAGCAAAAGCAGTCAATGGTGCGATTTTATTAGCAGCTGTACAAGTAGATCCGACTAAAGTTGTTGAAAATCAAAAAAAGTTTATTATGCAAGGTATCGATATCGCTAATGGAGGCGACGGACGTAATGTTAAATAAACTGATTTATTTAGGATAATAGACGAATAAGGAAAAGTTAATTATGGGAATGCCAGCTGCAAGAATTACAGATATGCATGTATGTCCAATGGTTACAGGGATTATCCCTCATGTTGGAGGGCCGATTCTTCCACCGGGAGGAGTAACTGTAATGATAGGTGGAATGCCTGCTGCTCGAATGGGTGATATGGCTGTCTGTGTAGGGCCGCCAGATACTATTGTAAAAGGGTCGGGATCAGTGATGATTGCTAATGCACCAGCAGCCCGGTTAGGTGACAGTTGTTCTCATGGTGGAGTTATAGTAGTAGGGATGCCAACTGTATTGATTGGAGGGTAGTGTGAACTTTACCTATTTAATTATCTTATATTTTACAAAATAAAGATGACAAGGGATAAAGTATTACACTTCCCATTTTAGTGAGTTATAAGCATTTGGAAGTGGGACTTTAGTCCCGCATGATTATGCTCTAGGCGGGACTAAATTCCCACTTCCAATGTAACCCCACATTTTATTTAAAAGGGAAATGTAATACCAGGCTTTCTTGATATAGATCCTAAACGCGAGCCAATAAATCCGATAATGAACCGAGCATTTTCAACACCTGGTTCAGTTGGGTTTGAAGCAGATTTACGGACAGAAAACCAAAGCGAAAAAGAGAAAAATGAAATTATCTTGGATATGAGCCAGCTCATATTGGATATAACGGGTATGGTAGAGCCAACTCCTTTTTCTGATGGTACAAATGCACTGATCTCACTTGCAAGAGGTAACTGGCTAGATGCACTGATAAGCACTGTCAGTATCGTGCCTTATATTGGTGACTTAGCAAAGCTCGGAAAACTTAAAAAATACCTTAATTCAATACGTAAAGCGATTAAAATTGCCAGACAAGATGCAAAATGGGCTGCCGCTCTACGAGAGTTATTTAACAGGCTAAAAAAACTAATAGATAAGCTGATAGATGTATTAGGAGAAAAAGTTCCTGATGAATTGTTACAAATTAAGTATGAAATAGATAAAGCATTGCCATCATCTATGAATGGATCAGCACCTGGGCACAATATAGTAAAGTCTAAAAGTAATCCTTTGGAACAGTTTGGTGGCCCAAAGAAGCAAGTTTCAGCTAAACCGAAGCAGCGTGGAAGTGTTGGTATTAAAGAGGTTAATGCCACAAAGAGTGTAAACTCACCAACTCTCAATAAAAAGCTGGATGAAGATGCTATTAATTACCCTAAAAAAACATATGGCCCAGCAGTATCAAGAGGAAATGCTAAAGATAAAACTGGGAATGTAATTAGTGGGGATGCCTTCACAAACCTAGATTTCAAAAAAGGGCTTTTATCTGACAAGCCAGGAAAACAAATAGCCGGAATAAGTAAAAATGCTGATGGTAAGACTTTTAAGGTTATTGATAAAGATGCTTATGTAAATGATGTTAAGATATTGTACAAAGAAAAAGGAATTGAGCTTCAACCTGATACAGAAAAATTAATTCGAAAACAGATTGATGACAATAGCGATTTTAAGCTTACAGATGGGCCGCCAGGGTTACATTCAGAGGTGCAATCTCTTAATCAAATCTATCAAAAATCTGGAGGGGCAGATAAGTTACGCGAAATAAATAGTGGAACAAAACATACTGACGATACAATTGATAACTTTCCTGCATACTCTAATTGTAGCGGGATTATAAAACAAGACCCCAATGTGAATATTTTTACAGACTAAACATGAAAAATTATCAGTTATTTTGGAAAAAAATAAGAGAACAAGTTTTGCTCGCTTCCAGTCTAGATAATAATGGAGACGTTGTTTTTGGAGCTGGTCAGCATAAATATACAATTAATTCAGTTGTTACAGATAAGAACATTATTGAGTTTGAACAACGTACGTCTATAAACTTACCCGATGTATATCGATCCTATTTGAAGTATTACGGTTCTGGTGGAGCTGGCCCTGATTATGGTATCTATAATTTTTCTAGTGATTATCTCACTCATTCGGTAGGTGATTTATCTCTAGATTCTCAATTAACAAGTATTGAAGGGTGTGATACAGATATATCTGAAACCCATCCCATACATAATTTACATGGAGTGATTCGCATCGCTACAGCGGGCAACCCAACAGATTATTTTATGGTAGTAACTGGGAAAGAGCGCGGTAGAGTTTTTGCTTGGAACTATGATGATGTATTGTGTGATGAAGGACTATTTGACGACTGGTATCAGGGATGGATTAATCACCCCCTTTCCCTTCTAAAAAAGAGATGAAGTCAGTTTAATTAACTCATAGAATTAATCAGCTGAGGACATGTAGAGATTGACAGAAGAGAAGTGATTTTTAGGTAGAGATAACTTTTCGAACAGCTTGATCAGCCAATCGGGTGGTTTGAGGCAAACGGTACTTAGAAGATAGCTTTAAAACCCAGTCACAAGAAGTGGCAAGGGAAATTCGATGCCCTACTGATACAAAAATGGGGTTAATGTTGTCTTGAGTTCTCAATACATTGCCAATAATTTCATCTTTATCTATTAATGGGGCAATAGCCCCTCGTTTTTCCTCCAGCTTTTTATGTATACCTAGTAGTTGGGTTTTTCCACAGCCAATTGTTGGTATATCAAAAATTAAACCTAAATGACAAGCTAAGCCAAACCGTCTGGGATGAGCGTAGCCTTGTCCATCGCATACGACTAGGTCAGGTGTCTGTTTTAATTTAGAAAATACCTTGATGAGTGAGGGCAATTCACGAAAAGAAAAAAGCCCTGAGATATAGGGAAATTGGGCTATATCTTCAGTTGTGACTGTTTCTATAAGCTCTAAAGTGTTCGCATCGAGAATAACGACAGCAGCAACTAATTTATCATTCTCTTTTGCATAGGCTACATCAACACCCGCAATAAGCTTAACATCACCAACCTGGTCATGTTTTATCACTTGGGCTGCCAATTTTTGTTGTAGCTGAATAGCTTCATTCTCAGATAAGTTCCAGGGATGATTGATAATTGGTTTCACATGTTTTGCTCAATTGTTAATGTTAATGGTTGTTACATAAGTCGCTTTGCTGTCTTATGATAACAATCCTTTTCTGAGTAATGAAGTTGGATTTGAGTCTTGGTGATTAAATATGGCTTTAAAAAGGAAATATGCTAATTAAGCAGTTTTTTTATAAGTCTTATCCAAATTTAGATTATCCGAACAAACAGAAACGGCTCCCGAAGGAGCCGTATTTAATTGATTTCCATTCAACTCAACTATCTTTTCTTTCGTCTAGTCGTAGCCATTAAACCAATAATACTTGAACCAAATAGCCATGCCGTCGCTGGAACAGGCACAGGAGCAAAGGCAAGGCCTCTTATTCCTTGATTGACTGAAAAGGGGTTTTCAACGACAGACACATTCGTTAAAGCCAAGAAATCAACAATTGAGCCAGTAGCCATATCATATTTAAAGATAGTTTCACCATTTAAAACCCAAAATAATCCTGTTGAAAGATCAAACGAACCATGACGACCCTCAACCTCAAATTGAAACGGGAGCCCATTAAATTCGAGTTCAAGGATGATTTTTTCCAGATCAACCCCGCCACTAAAAGTATAACCAAAGCCATTTGAGTTGGGGATTGCAGAAATGGCTGTGGTAATATTTGAAGCAATATCACTAGAAACATATTGATTAGTTTGTCCTATATTTCTCCACAGCATATCTGAACTATCAAAAGATAGACCCCAACGACCTAGCCCAACATTTGCAGTAGATCCATCAGTTGCTGTTACCGTATGGTATGCAGAAGATACAACAGAAGTAGAGGTATTTATTTCTATTAGTTTGCCACCTTTATTTGACCCATACATTTTTCCTGTTGAGTCTATATCAATTTGAGTTACTAAATGGTTAGAAAGGTTACCAGATGAATCTTTCCAGCTACCAACTTCAGTAACGGCACCCGTGGAGGTGTTAATGGTTACTAAGCCATCATATCCATCACCAAACCGTCGGGATTTAACTGCGCCATAAAGCTTTCCTTTTGTTCTATCCCATGCAATATCACTGATTCTATAGCCTGTATTTCCAATGGCTGTTACTGACCCTGTTGCTGTATTAATTGAATACAATGTTTGTACTCCCGTCAAATCATTGTAGCCATCAATCGTATAGGCTATAGAAGCATTGGCACTGTTGAGTAGTAGACTAAAACAAAAAATTGAAACTATTTTGTATATAGAGTTATTTAGATACATTTCCTTTCTCTCATTACTATTTAATTTCTAAAATGAAAAGCATGTTTTATGCCATGTAAATCAAGCAAGAAAAAGATAGACTTTCTATTAAAATTTCAACAAGAAAATTAATATAACATTGTTAAATAACCTAATTAATAGGCAAATAGAGGGTTAAAAATTGGTCTAGGCATTTATATGAAACCAAGCATCTTCTGCATCGATTTTGAGCTGTTATTTTATATTCGTGGGTTGACTTACTTAGCAGACTCTTCTTTATATATTCATGAATATTTAGCATTGTTGAAAGATTATTGATTATAAGAAACTGATTTAGTCATCTATATGCTTTCGGTTATTAACTGGAGCATTACCTTTTTTGTCCAAATAAGATGATGGTGCTTGTTAGTGTCTGATGGACATGCTAGCATGTAACTGTCCAATTCGTTGCGTTGTTTGTCTTGGAAGTTCATAATTTATTTAAATGAAACAGGGTGATCTAAATGTCAAAAAAATATAGTCAAAAGGTAGCTTTTATTTTATATGCAGGAATTATTACTGGAATGGCTAATTCTGCTCATGCCGTGGTTATGGATTTTGAAACTGAGCTTGTTGATATAACGACAGCTGCTTTTACACAAAATGGTTTGACATTAACACCTATAGATTCTGGCGTAGGAACAAATCACTGGGATCTTAACCTTTCAGGTCAATTTGGTGCTACAACCGAAGATTTTTCTGCTGGAATACATAGAGGTAACAATGGTGAAAAAGTCGATTTTACCTATTTTAATGGTTCTTTTGATTTGCTAAGCATTGATATTGAAGTTGTATATTCAGATTTATTTGTATCTGTCACAGAGGGAACGATCCAAGCATCATCTGGTGCAACACATACGGTTTCGAATCGTGGAACAATTGATTTTACAAGCTTGGCTGGTTGGTCAGGTATTACCTCATTTTCTTTTTTTATGCCGAGCGGATCGGCTAATTGTAATGATGCTGGGGTAGACTGCCCCGGAATTGTATTTGATAATGTTGTGTTTCAAGAGCATGTCGTTAGCCAGGTTCCTGTTCCTGCCGCTGTTTGGTTATTTGCTTCTGGTGTTCTCGGGCTTGCCAGATTAAATCGTGTAGCACGATATAGTTAAAATCCAGCGTGCTTCGCTTAATTTGGGTTCTGGGGCATTTACAAATATATTACTCCAAATACAAGTTAATTTTTTTATGATTTGTAAGGCGCTAAGTTTTTAAAAATATATTAGTCTAATTATTAATATTATCTATCGCATGAAGCGATTGAGTATTTGTTTTTTAGCCTTTTTGACGGTATGGATGTCTACCTGGTTGGTAACGGATATCCATGACTTGTCTATTGATGATCAGATTCATATTAGCCAATCTACTCAACAGCCTGACCTTGATTTCGATAATCACCTAGCCGTGATTGATCATAATCACAATTCTCATTGTGGTATTTGTAGTTATGATCATGGTGAGCATATTGGACAAACTCTGGCAACGTTTCCTTTTGTAGCAGAAAAAAATCCCACATCAGTGCCATCGGTGGAGTTATCGCTGGGCAGGTTTTTGAAGGCGTAAAACGCTATGATATTTTGGTGCGTTATCGAAAACAAGATAGGGATTCGCTAGAAGTATTGCGTAAATTATTAATTAGTGGGCCTGATGGACTTAAAGTCCCCTTAGCTCAAGTGGCGACCATTGAAGGAATTATCGGCCCAAGACAAATTACTCGAGAAAATAACCAAAGGTTTATCAGCATTCAAGCCAATGTGATTGAACGAGATATCGTCTCCTTTGTAGAACAAGCACAACAAGTGATTGATAGGGAAATAGAACTTCCAGCAGGTTATTTTACCAAATGGGCGGGCAATTCCGTTTACAACAAGAAGCCAATAAACGCTTAGCCGTTGTAATCCCAGTAACATTGCTGATTATTTCATTATTTCATTATTACTTTATAGCAGTTTTGGCTCAGTGGACAAAACCTATCAGTCCCTGCTTCAGTCGGTTTTATTGCCTTGTTTGGTATAGGCTTTGAAAATGGCATGGTATTAATGACCTATCTAAACCAATTAGTAAAAGACGGTATGAGAATAGATGAAGCCTCAATTAAAGGCGGGTGTTTAAGAGTAGACCTGTATTAATGACAGCAGTCACCACAGCATTAGGGCTGATACCTTTTTTGTTAGCATCGGGCACAGGATCAGAGGTGCAAAAACCATTGGCAACAGTATTAACCCTATTAGTAATTCCAGCCCTATATAAATGGTTCACCAAAAAGTAGGAGGGACCTTTGGTCGCGACCGAAACAAAGCCAAGGAAATAGTACGCACCAAATTGAATTAAAACCATAATCCTCTAAAGTTAATGCATGACAACAAAAAAACCACCTCATGCCAAAGACCTAAGAAAAGGCCGTCATTCCGAAAATAACCAGATGTATCTAATCACCACCATTACCCATCAAAGACAAAAAATATTTACTGATTTTATGTTAGCTCGGGTCGTTGTTCAGAACATGAAACAACAGCATAAACAACAAAATGTAAATAGCCTAGCTTTTGTCATCATGCCCGATTACGTTCACTGGTTATTTGCCTTACAAAATAACAAAAGTTTGTCAGAAGTTGTGAAAAGTGTAAAAGGTGGCTCAGCATATAAAATACAAAAAATACGCAGAAAACAAAGTGAAATAATAGCCAATCAACCTTTATGGCAAGATGGATATTATGACCATGCAATAAGAAAGGAAGAAGATTTACAGAAAATGGCAAGATATATAGTCGCCAATCCATTAAGAGCCAATATTGTAAAAAATATAGGAGACTATCCTTTATGGGATGCAGTATGGCTGTAGGAGGGGCCTCTGGCCGCGACCGAAACAAGATCAAGAGCAATCGCGGCCAATATGCCCCTTCTACAATGAATTTATTTTTAAACAGTAGATAATTCTGAAAAGGGTAAAAAATCTACTCTTTAAAGCTTTTTGCAATCGTAGCTAAGGAAAAAAACATATTATCAAATTGATTAGATAAGCTTATAAAACCAAATTGATGATAATAAGCTTGTGCATACTGGTGTTTTGCATCAACAAATAGTCCAGCTATACCCAGAGTATTAGATGCATTTAAAGTCTTTTTCATGGCATCAATTAATAGAGTCTCTCCATACCCTTTTCTTTGTTGATTAACTGAAACAGCTAATTTAGCAAGTTTTGCAGCAGAAATTCGGCAAGGGTATTTGTTTTTCCATTGATGAGGAACATCATCAGCTAACACCTCACAAACTACCAGAGACATATAAGCGATAATTGTAGTTGAATTAGCCTTATCAATTAATACTAACGTTTTAGATAATCCTTTATCCATATGCTGACGAGCAGTTTTTTGTAAAAAATGATTTAACGTCTGGTTACCACAATCAAATTCTGCTCTATTATGCTCTTTAGTCAGCGGTTCAATACATAAAGAGGGAGTCATTAAAAATTAGCGGTATAGTTTTTAACTGCATTTTTTAATTTTACATTTGGCTCGGGTGGATTTTCTAGCATATTATAAAATAACTGAGCATCCTGATTGCAAAGATGAATTAATTTGTCCTTTTCAATGATGCTTTCTGCTTTTTTAAGTGCTGATTGCACTAAAAGTTGATTAAGTGTTGCTCCCGTTAAATCAGCGGCGGCGATTAATGTTTCTTATATTTCTCCGCTTACTCGGGCAGTAATGCGTTCATTATTGACGGCGGGCATAATGATTCTCTATATAAGGTGACATATTGACACCATTGTCACTTAGAACGAATAATAAATGAGTTTTTAATGAAGTTAGAGAATGTTGGTTAAAATGGTGTCTGTTACCCATTCAATTTAAATAGGATCAGAAATGAAAAAACTATTGTTGACAGTGGTGATAGGAATTTCTAATAGTGATATAGATAATATCAGTTACTGCTAAAAGTTCTCATTGAGTTAGTATATTATGCAAAAGGAATGAAATTTTTATGTCACATAGAGTTGGGTGGACTAGGTCACAGCTATTGGTTGCTTTTAACCTGTATTGCCAATTACCTTTTGGTAAATTACATTCTCGCAATCCAGAAATTATTAAATATGCTGAATTAATTGGACGAACTTCATCAGCTTTAGCAATGAAGTTAACGAATATTGCCAGTCTAGACCCTGTTATTATTTCTACTGGCCGAAGGGGATTGAAAGGAGCATCTAAAGCAGATAAAGAAATGTGGAATGAAATGCAAAATGATTGGGAAAAATTTGTACTAGAGTCATTTCAAGCGATGGAAGCAATCAATGAACTAGGACATAATACTAGTGAAAGAAAGCATATTGATGGAAAAATTGATTATAGTGGAAAAAATAAGACTATTAAGAGCATTGCTCGGGTTGGCCAGAGTTTTTTTCGAAAAGCCGTTTTAAGTGCTTATGATTATAAATGCTGTATTACTGGTTTAGCTGAACCTCGATTGTTAGTTGCAAGTCATATTGTTCCTTGGAGACATGATGAAAAAAATAGGTTAAATCCTAGTAATGGTTTGTCATTATCAATGCTACATGACAAAGCATTTGATATAGGGATTATTACTATTAATGACAATATGACTGTTAGGGTTTCACAAAAAGTATTGAGGAATGATACTTTTTTAAAGATGGCTTTATCCAATTATGATGGGCAAAAAATATATTTACCTGCCAAATTTGAACCTCATATTGATTTTTTAGCTTATCATCGTGAAAATATTTTTGAACTATAATACCGTTTACTATTTCATTAATTGAACTTTCCAAAGCAATAGTTTCGACAGGGTAGGAGGGGCCTTTGGCCGCGACTGAGAAAAGATCAAGAGCAATCGCGGCCAGAGGCCCCTCCTACCATGTATTTTTAGCTATGTGCCATTTGAGAAACCTGCCTAATTCTTTCTGCTGGAAAGGCTAATTGCTCTATTAAATATTTCTTAAATTCAGCGGTATAATCTTGTTGTTTTAATGCTTCGGTCATACAAAATAACCATGCGTCTCGTTCTTCTTCTCCAATGACTAAATGCTGATGAACCATGGGGATAGATATACTGCCATATTTTTCGCCATAGTTTTTTGGGCCGCCTAACCAGCCGATTAAAAAGAGGGTTAATTTGTCTTTGATTATGACTAGATCTTCTTTGTGCATGGCGCGGATATGGTGGCCTCTTTCTTGGGTTTCCATTTGGTGGTAAAACTCATCAACTAGTTTTCTAACGCCTGTTTCTTCACCTGCGGCTTTGAATGATGCGTCTAATGTGCCGTAATTTTGCATGTTTTTCCTTTGGGTTGGTGGTGGGTATTTATTGGCCGGGATCGAAAAAGATCAAGAGTAATCGCGGCCAGAGGCGCCTCCTACCGTAAAAATTGTTTTAATAGTGTGTAGAACTTTGTGGTGTCTGACAGGGTTATATGGTTTGTATTGTTAATCGTTGCTACTGTTATTTGTGATGCGGGGAATTGATTGATTAGTCTTTGAGAATTTTCTAGGGGGATGATTTTGTCATTTTCTGCAAGAATGATTAAGGTATTAGCTTTTATTGTGTTGACTCTGCCTACTGAATCAAATTTATCTTCCAGAATAAAAGAGATGGGAAAAATTGGGTAGCGAAACTTGGCGATATTTTCAATGCTATCGTAAGGTGTTATTAATACCAATTTTGTAATATCTCTTTTAGAGGCCACATAGCTGGCAACGCCAGTTCCTAAGCTTCTGCCTATAACCGAGACAGTGTTATGTTTGGCTTTGATTTTATCGTAAATATGTAAAGCATCTGAATACAGGCCTTGCTCTTCGGGCATGCCACTACTGCCGCCATAACCTCTGTAATTAACTAAATAAACCGTATGATTGGGGAAAGTTTTAATATAACTGGGTGCTCTGTTTGCAATGATTTGGGCATTTCCACCAAAAAGAATAATACTGTTCTGTTGTTCTGGATTAAGTGCGATGACTTTAATTGATTCTTTATCATTATAAAAAGTCTGTTCTTGATAGGAATGGTCTATTTTTACCGAGGGGTGATACAACAAATCTCGTTGAAAAATAAAAAGCCCTAAACTAAGTAATAAATAGATAAAGGTAAGTGTTTTACTGGTGAATAAAATTATTTTCATTGGGTTTTTAATAATTGTTTTTCTTGCCTTTCTTGAATCATATCCCATAAAACAGGGGCTATAAATAACGTTAATATAGTGGCAACGGCAAGGCCTGAGACAAAGGTTGAGGCCATTGCACCCCAGATAATAGAATCTTCAGGAAAACCCAATGCCATAGGTAATAGCCCCAGTGTTGTGGTTAGGGTGGTTAAAATAATGGGGCGTAGACGAACCTTTATTGCCTTGTTGATAGCTTCTATTCTTGTTGCGCCTGCTTTATAACTTTTATTCATAAAATCAATCAGGATAAGTGAATCATTAACCACCACGCCTGCAACACCAATAATGGCAATAAAACTATTCACTGTAAATAATGATTGGGTTAAGACTTTGCCTAAGACTACGCCAATCAAAGCAAAGGCGATGGCTGAGAGAATAATAACGGGTTGCAGATAAGATTGAAACTGAGCGGCCAAAATAATGTACATCAGCATTACGGCAATAATAAAGGCATACATAAGTGAAGAATATGAGCGTTGGGTATCTTCATGTTCACCACCATAAATAAGGCTGGCACCTGGGTATTGAGCTTCAATTTCTTTATAAAAGTCTTTGATTAAAGCAATAACTGCGGGTGTTGAGGTGCTTGCTTCTGGTTTTAGGTTGGCGGTAAGGCTTACTGCTCGTTGGCCCTGATAGCGATGTAATTCACCTGCTTGAAAATAAGTACGTAAGTGAGTGACATCACCCAGTCGAATAGGGCCGCTAGCATGCTCAATGACAGGTATTGTTAACGCTTGCCTTGGTGTCTTTATTGCCTGAGGAGCAATAAGGACTTTAAGGTCTATTTCCTCATCATTGAGTCTATATTTTCCAATATATCGACCATCTAATACACTACCCGCTAATTGAGTCACTTGAGTAATGCTTAATTCATATTCTTTCACTTTCTCATGATTAATATCAAAGCGATAAAGTTGTTTTGCCGTGCCTCTATTATCATTTAGCCCAATTAAATTGGAGCTAATCTCTTCTGTGCTTTGTAGAAAATTGAAGGCTTTATCTGCAAGTCCGGATATTGAGTCAAATTGAGTGCCAACAATACGAACATTAATATCTTTGCCTGTTGGAGGGCCATCTTTTTGGGCGTGCACAATGATTGAAAACCCTTTATTCTCAAAACGATCTTTTAAGCGTTTACGCATTGTTTCTAAATGGGCTAGAGGGTCGGTAAATTTTTGATTATTTTTATTTGGCATGGTGACCATGACAGTACCAAAGTTATTGCCATAAACGGGTTCATAATCGTCGTTAGGATAAAAGCCCGCAAACCCAGAGGCTGATTCAGCAAATCCTGGGCCATCCTCCATGATATAACGTGAAATTTCTCTGACTTTATCATCTATACGCTCAATTGAAAGTTCTGATGGGCCGATGACATCTGCGTAATAAAGGGTGTAATCATCGGGGAAAAACTTGATATTTATCAGTGGAAGTCGCCCTGTTGCAGAAACCGTTAATATCCCTATTGAAATAAACAGTAAAAGAAAAATACTAAGTACACTAAGAACGCGATGCTTTAAGGTAATGGATAATGCTTTATTAGTGATGTTGCGACAAAAAAGTAATAGAGAATTATCTTTTTCTAATTGTTTAGATAACTCTTTTGAATACCTGGGGCCAAAATCTAAATAATGAATAGGTAAAATAAGTAGGCATTCTATTAATGATGCTATTAATGCAAATGTTACAGCAATAGGAATTTGTGCAAAAAACTCGCCTGTTGTTCCGCTCATAATTAACATGGGTAAAAAAGCAGAGACAGTCGTTAAGGTAGAGGATATAACTGGTAAACCCACTTCGGCTGTTCCTGTGATGATGGCTTGGTATATTTCTGAGCCTTCTTGAATATGGCGATAAATATTCTCACAAACCACAATGGCATCATCAACAATGATGCCCGTTACCAGTACAAAGGCAAATAAGCTGATTTCATTAAGACTATTACCTGTTATATACATCAATAACATGGTGATCATAAATGAAAAGGGAATGCCTATCGTAACTAAAGCGGCATTACGAACCCCCATAAAATACCAGAGGATAATTGAGACTAGAAACATTCCCAGCAACATATTTAAACCCAAGGTACTAAAGCCATCTTTGATTTTAGTGGTTGAGTCCTGAGTTAGGGTTATTTCAAGGTTTTCTTGTTTAAATAATGAATTAAAGGAGGCTAACTTTTTTATAATGGCTTGTTTAATATCAATAGCATTACCTGCTTGGGTTTTAATCACTTTTAATGCAATAACATCTTTACCATTGACGGTAGAAATAACCAGAGGGTCACGATAATCTAAATCAGCACGGGTAATTAAGTTTTGTAGACGAATAAAGCTGCCATCACTGTCTTTTCTAATAATGGTCTTAACGACCTGCATTCTATTATGAAATTTCTCATCGACTTTTACCAAAAAGTTACTGTTCTTACCTTTAAAATTTCCAGCGGGTATGGATATATTGGCATCTTGCAAGGCATCAATTGTTTCATTAAAGCTAATGCCATATTGACGAAGTTTTTGTGGGTCTAGGTAAACATGAAACTCCCTAATATATTCTCCTGAAAGATCTACTTCCTTTATAAAAGGTATTTTTTGTAGGCTTGATTTAATCTGCTCAGCAATAAGTGCTAAAGCTCGGTTGCTATGGTCGCCTGCAATATTAATGGCAATGACAGGCAGAACATCATCAACTGTTTGGCTATCAATTTGTGGCGGGTCAACATCGTCAGGTAACTCTGCTAACATATTAAGCAGTTTTAAACGGACTTCGTTATACAGAAAAGGATAATCACTATCGTCAATAAATTTTAGCCTGATATGAGAGCGTTCAGCATAAGAGGTAGCTTTAATCCATTCGATATTTTCAACGGTTTCAATTTGTTCTTCGATCTTGCGAGTGACCAGCGTTTCGACTTCGGTGGGGGATGCCCCAGGATAGTAGGTGGAAATAATCACTTCGCCAAAACTAATATTGGGATATCGTTCGGCTGGTAATTGAAGCATGGCAAAAAAACCAACTACTGTCAGCACGATAAACATTAGGTTATAAAAAACCTTTTGTTTTAAAGAAAACTGCACGATTCCTTTCATGTTTTATGCCTAATTTAAGGGTGAATAATTTTAAATTGTTCGCCAGCTTTTAATTGAGGGGATTGAATACGCATTTTCCCATTTTCAGCGCGGCCGAGTAAATTTACGCGGAAGGATAAGCCTTCTTTACTTTTAATCCATGTTTCCTCAAACCGTTTATCTAAGGCTTTTTCATCAATTAAGAATATATTATCGGGGTCTGGAAGCTTTAGTATTAAATTAACTCTCAACCCGCCGCGTTGAACGGGAAGGTTTTTTGCTAACAGTAAATCAACTTGAATTTTTCTGGATTGTTGGTCAAAAGCAGGGGAAATGCGTTCAATAGAAGCCGGTATGTGTTGTTGATATTCAGGTAGCCAGATAGTTAAGTTCTGTTGCATGCTTTTTAAAGCATTTAATTCATCGACAGAAAGTGCAAAGGGGACTAATAATTTGGAATAGTTACCTACTTTGACTATGGAGTTACCTATATCAAGCCATTGGCCAGGATCAACATAACGCTCTTCAACAAACCAGCCAGAAGGCGATTTAATACAGTGGCGTTTTAGCTTTTCTTGCTGGCGTTGTTTGAGCAGTTGTTTGCTTTTTTCAACACGTTTAGCCGTTGCAAGCTGTCGTTGCACATCATCTAATTGATTAATGGAAATGTTTTTTTTGCGTACTAGCTCGCTGAACCTATTGACTTGTTTTTGATAGTAAACAATATCAATTTTTGCCAGTTCTATATCGTTTTTTGTCGAGTTAATGTCAATTTTGCTAAAAGTATCATCAAGGCAGGAAACATTGCCGTGTACTGAAATAATGTCACCGACATCAACAAAAACAGTCTTTACCTTTCCTGCCACTTCAGTTGATAAAACCATGTCATCTCTAGCTCTGCTAAAACCAGTAAGACTGACTTGCTGATAAGAGGGCTGAATGCTTGTCCATGTGTTTTCAGCTTGATTGATGGGCGATACAGCAATCAAGAAAAACAGTAAATTAATTCTTTTTTGAGGCATTTTTAAAATAATAGATATGTGGCTTAGAAAGTGGCTTGTATTACATTTCCCTTTTAAATAAAATGTGGGGTTACATTGGAAGTGGGACTTTAGTCCCGCCTAGAGCATAATCATGCGGGACTAAAGTCCCACTTCCAAATGCTTATAACTCACTAAAATGGGAAGTGTAATACCTTGCTTCTAAGATTATGTAAGCTTAATAATAGTAATTATAGTAGGAGTTATATCTATAGTAAGGAAAATAGGGGGAGGGATAAGGATAAAAGTATGCACGGTCATTTTGTTCTTGATATTCGGGCCAAATGTGAATATTTTGAATATTTAGAAGGGGGAGGGTGAGCGTTTTTTTGCCAATTTGTTGTTTTATTTCACCTGATAAAATACCTGTGACAGTGATTTCTGTTCCTTCTTTATAAATGGCAGGATCCAAAAAAAGAGGGCTGTAAATGGCAAACCTACCTTCTGTTTTTTTCTCCGTTAGCGGTCGGCCATAGCTACCAATGGGATAATATAATACTTGGATTTGGCTGGAATTTTCCTCATTTACCACATTAATAATGCTACCTCCCCACCGAAAGGCTTTATTTTGATGGGCGGGTATATTGGCTTTAACGGTGAGTAAATTAATATTTGCAAAGCCGCCGCCTTGCATAGTACGGGGTAAGCCTGAGCAGCCAGATAAAAACAATAGGAAAAACACTAAAAACCATTTCATGATATTAACTCTGTTGAAGATGATTTTTATATAGACAGTAAAGTTAACGAGAAGTTCTGTAGATCGTAAAGTGGGGGGATTTTAAAAAGGGGCTTTAAAAGCCCCTAGACAGGTGGCTTTACATTGCGCCGCCACATTTGCCTTCGCCACATTTAGCTTCAGCATTTTTATCAGATGATTTTTGTTTTGGCATGGGTTTATTTCCCGCACATTTTCCTTCAGCCGTTTTTTCTTCTGAGCCTTTTTGCATGGCACCGCCACACTTTCCTTCGCCACAAGAGCCGCCTTTCATCTTATCTGAGCCGCTATCGCTATCAGATTTTGCTGTTTGCATATAGCCTGTAGACAGCTCTGTCATTGAAAATGGGTTTTCGTCTATATTTAAAGTCGTCTCTGCTTGTATTGCGGTTGATGCTAATCCAGAAACAAGAGTGCTTCCGATAGCAATGGCTAAAGGTGATTTATTTGATTTTTTCATGTTTTTTCCTTTTCTAGGCAAAATAAATTTTAAAAAGCCAGGTTGGTTTAACCTTGCATTACTTTAGTCGTAGATAAGTTTGTAAGCTTACAGAATAAAATAAGACTTTGCTAATTTTCTTTATTAGAAAATGGAAAGAAATGAAAGGATTGGTGTTTCTGGGGAGGGTATTAAAGACCTTTCATTAAGATAATGAAAGGTCTGGATATCTTATTCGTAGAAGTTGTTATCGTATCTTTTTACAGCTTGTAATGCTGCTGCATTTGATTCAAGTGTAGTACCAGTACCAGCCATTTCTAAATGCTTAGTTTCATCAGATTTTAGTACTAAAACTAAAACGACAGAAATAATTGTCATTATGATTAGAACTTTTGTTGAGTTACCACTGTCTTTTTCTTCAGCCATTTTATAATCCTCAGTATAATGTTGTTTGATTTAGCCCTTTTCGTCAAAGGGATGCAGCCTATTTTGCTGCTTATCGATATTTGCTTTTATTCTTTCGACGGGTCTATTTGAACACTAAGGGAAATTAATGTCAAAACAATTATTGTTTTTTGTTAAATAGATTGTTTCCAAAATGAGTAACAATGGTTTTAATCGTATTGCTAAGCTTTGTTTTTATTGAGAAAAATGATACTTTCAGTAGGATGATAAAGTATGAGAGAAAAAGAAAATGTTTGAAATTGCAGAGTTGGGTCATGCCGTAAAGAAGAATATTTATAACGATCAAGTCCCTGTTCTTAGAACTGAACTCTTAACTGCTCAGGAAAAAATTAAGAATAGTTCTTTTTCAGTCATTATCTTGATTTCAGGTGTTGATGGCGGAGGTAAAGGGGAGGTTATTAATTTATTAAATGAATGGCTGGATCCTCGTTATATGAGGACGATAGCTTTCGGAAAACCATCGGATGAAGAAAAGGAGAGGCCGCCTTTTTGGCGATACTGGCGTACCTTACCAAGACGAGGAGCCATTGGTTTGTATGTGGGGTCATGGTATAGCAATCCACTTTCTGACCGAGTCTATAACAAGGTTGATGACAGTCAATTGCAACTGGAGTTAATCAATATTCGTCAGCTTGAGCAACAATTGATAGATGATAATACTTTGATTATCAAGTGCTGGTTGCATTTAAAGAAAAGTGAGCAAAAAAATCGATTAAAGCAATTAGAAAAAAATGCTGAGACGCAGTGGCAGGTCACTGAAAGAGATAAGAAGCATCTTGAAATGTATGATGACTTTGTTTCTGTTGCCGAAAAAGTATTATCAGAAACGAGTACAGGTGATTCGCCCTGGTTGATTGTTGATGGATCGGATATTAGATACAGTAGTTTAACGGTAGGCCAGCACATTTTAAGTCGGATAGAGCAACATATCCAACATCAGAAAAATGATAAAGAAAATTTACCTTTAGAGAGTAAGCAACAAAGTAATGTATTTCAGCAAAATTTATTAGATTCCCTTGATTTATCATTAAAGCTGGATAAAAAAGAATACAACACCAAGTTATCAAAATATCAAGGCAAACTAAATAAATTATCACGACAAGCGCATGAGATGAAACGCTCAAGTATTTTGGTCTTTGAAGGTTGGGATGCAGGGGGCAAAGGTGGAGCCATTAGGCGCTTAACGCATGCGATAGATGCCCGAAGTTATCAGGTGATTCCTGTCGCAGCACCGACGGATGAAGAAAGGTTACATCATTATTTATGGCGGTTTTGGCGCCATATCCCTAGAGCTGGACAAATCACTATTTATGATAGAAGTTGGTATGGCCGTGTGTTAGTCGAACGAGTTGAAGGATTTGCTAGAAAGCTGGCATGGCAAAAATCATATTCTGAAATTGTTAATTTTGAAGAGGCGATGTCTGATCATGGGACGTTGTTATTAAAATTTTGGTTACATATAGATAAAGATGAGCAATTGGCACGCTTTAAGGCGAGAGAGCAGATAAGTTATAAAAAACATAAGATTACTGAAGAGGATTATCGAAACAGGGAAAAGTGGGACGAATATAATATTGCGGTCAATGAAATGGTAACAAGGACTAGCACGCAGAAAAATCCTTGGATTATGGTTGAAGCGAATGATAAAAAATATGCACGTATTCGCATTTTAAAAGCTTATTGTGAACAATTAGAGAAAATGCTGGATAAGAACTAAGTATAAAGACCTCAGCAAAAGTTAGTCTATGCTTCTCCGCTAATATATGACTGGGTAACGTATAATAGTTGACGATATTGATTTTTAAAAAGAGATGAATCTGCGTGTTAAAAGTAATAGTTATCTATGTGTTTACAATGTTTTTTTCAACGGTTGCAATTTCCCATGAAGGCTCTCATGGTAATGAGGAATGCTTTATTACAGTCGGTGATATTGAACTCAGATTAAATGGCTATCAATTTAAAGGCCGAAACCCAGATAAACATTATTGTCGTCATTTCCCTCATTTGGGACAAACAATTATAAAATTAGACTCTACAACAACTGATTTAACTGGGATGGGGGTTGAAATTTTGTTATTAAAACGAAATTCCTGGCTAGATCTGCTCAGTTTTTCTGATAATGCTTATTCTGTTGTTAAACAGCTTCCCATTCAATATTTCTCCAAGAAAGTAGTTTCTATTCAGGATGATATTCAGTCGCGTGATATTTATGCGATTAAATTACGTTTGCATGCAGTCGACGGAACCATAACTGAGCAGCAGTTTGGTTTTTTTATAGGTGTACCTTTTGTAGTGGTCTTGGTCGGTATTTCTGTTTTTTTATTACTGTTTATAAGTTTTATTTTTTTAAACCAGTTAAGAAAACATTAGTTTTAAATAAGTGATTTCTCCCTATCTTGTTAAGCTAAGACATTAAGAAATGTAGCCTTGATGTAGTGAAACGTAATCAAGGAAAGTTATAGATAAACTTTCTAAAGATGAACTTAACGAGGCTGTTCAGCCCTATTTGTATAAGTAATAATGATTAAGCAAAAAAAAATCCTTCCCTCTGATATTCGTTATGCCTGTGGCGATACGTATTTTGCCCGAGGTAAACGATATTATAAGGATGGAAAAGTATTCGAATTATCCATAGAAGAGGATAAAGCTTTATATACTATTTTTACAACGGCTATTGAAGGCAGTGGAAGTAATTATTATAAACAATCGGTTCGCTTAGATTGGCGTAAAGATTATTCCGCCGTTTCTATTGATGGTGATTGTAGCTGTCCTATGGCGTTTAATTGTAAGCATATCGCAGCAGCTTGCTTAGAATTTATGCAGAGTTCTTCTCAAGCTTTAGAGTCTAGTGATGCGACACCTTCTTGTTTTGAATGGTTAAATAATTTTGAAACACCGGTTATTTCTGATGACAAAAAAGAAGAATTTATTGCCTATGTATTAATACCAACACAAACCGCTTATGGCTTTACTTTAGATTTTTTTATCACTAAAGAAAATAAAAAGGGCGGGCTTAATAAAGGCCGAAAAACGACATTAAATAATTTACGTTATAGCTATAGTTATACGAGTTATATACAGCCAGTTGATGAGGAAATAGCCCAGTTATTATCGACATTAAAAAGCAATTATCAAAGTGAGTTTGAAATATCAGGAAGTACAGGGTTTATCGCATTATCTAAAATTCTGCAAACAGGTCGATTATTTTGGCAAACGCACCAGTCACCAGCAATTCAATCAGGTGACGAACGAAATCTTGAATTTGTATGGAAAAGAGAAAATAATAATTATCAGTTAAATACCATGATAGAGCCTAAAGCAAGTCTAGTGCTGACGGAACCTCTTATGTATTTTGATGCGCAACAATATTTATTAGGCGATCTTAAAGGCTTAAATGTTTCGCACGAACAGTTGGAAAAAATCCTTTCCGTACCCGCAGTTCCAGAAAAATATGTTGATGAGTTTAGCCAACGCTTAACGGTAGACTTCCCTTCTATCCCCATCCCAGCACCTAAAAAAATTGAGCTGACCGAGTTGAATGGTTTTGCGCCTGTGCCAAAACTGACTTTATTTGGTGCACAAATTAGCTCAACGCAGTATGCCCATTTTATCCAGTTAAATTTTAATTATGATGGTAAAACCATTTCGGCTTACAAACCTGAGTCTTTTAGTACGGTTCAAAATGAGCAAGGCCTTTTTCGAATCCAAAGAAATTTGGAAGCTGAAAGTCTTACCTTTAATAAAATAATTGATTTGGGATTTACGTCGACGGAACTAAATAACTATAAGGAACTCATGTTTTTTAGTCCTGCCGATGGATCGGTTATTAACAGTGCCAGTCGCTGGGCTGATTTTATCCAAAATATTAAACCTTCATTAGAGGAACAAGGCTGGCTAATTGAAATTAATGATAATTTTAAACTGAATTTTCAAGCAGCCGAAGACTGGGAAACGGATATTGAAGAAGGTGATAACGACTGGTTTGAAATGAATTTTAAGGTCAATGTCAATGGTGAGTCCATCCCATTGCTGCCTTTAATTATGCCAGTGATAGAAAATTATGATCTCAATGATTTGCCTGAAATTTTAAGTATTCCAGTGGGCGAACATAATTATGTCAGTATTCCATCAAGTCAGCTAAAACCGTTTCTTGATATTGTTTATGAGCTGTTTGATCGATCTGAGATAAATGAAAATGGCTCCCTAACTTTATCTCGCTTTAATGCGGCTACATTAGCTGATTTGGATTCAGGCAACTATGGTGTTTTTAGTATTAATGGTGGAAAAAAATTACTTGAGACAGGGAAAAAATTAAAAAACTTTAAAGGTATAGCTGATGTCGCTGTACCAAAAGGACTTAATGCTTCATTAAGAGATTATCAGCAACAAGGCTTTAATTGGTTACAGTTTTTGCGAGAGTATAATTTTGCAGGTATTTTGGCTGATGATATGGGCTTGGGGAAGACGGTTCAAACGCTGGCTCATTTATTATTAGAAAAAGAAGCGGGGAGAATGGCTCAACCTTGTTTAATTATTGCTCCAACCAGTCTGATGGGAAATTGGCGCAGAGAGGCCGCACGTTTTACACCTGATTTAAAGGTGCTGACATTACAGGGGGCTGATCGTAAACAGTATTTTGATCAAATCAAAGACTCTGATCTGATTTTGACCACTTACCCTTTATTGCCGAGAGATAAGGAGACATTGCTTTCTGTCGATTATCATTATCTCGTGTTAGATGAAGCACAAGTGATTAAAAATCCTAAATCTCAGGCAGCACGAACAGTAAGAGAAATTAAAACGACGCATCGTCTTTGTTTAACAGGTACGCCTATGGAAAATCATTTGGGCGAGCTATGGGCGCAGTTTGATTTTCTAATGCCAGGCTTTTTGGGAGACCATGCTTTTTTTAAGAAGTTTTATCGAACACCGATAGAAGTGCATGGCGATGGACAACAGCGAGAACGCCTATCTAAAAGACTGCAACCTTTTATGTTACGGCGTACTAAACAGGAAGTTGCCACTGAATTGCCGCCCAAAACTGAAATTATTCGATCAGTCCCTTTGTATGATCAACAAGCAGCACTTTATGAATCTATCCGTATTAGCATGGAGAAAAAAGTGCGTGATGCGATTGCCAATAAAGGGCTGGCGCGAAGTCATATTACTATTTTAGATGCTTTATTAAAGTTAAGACAAACGTGTTGTGATCCTCGAACTTTATCGCTAAAAGAAGCTCAAAAGGTGACTGAATCAGCAAAGCTTGATTTATTAATGGAAATGTTGCCAGAACAACTAGAAGAAGGACGACGGATTTTAGTATTTTCTCAATTTACTAAAATGATTGCTTTAATAGAGAAAGAGCTGACAGCAAGAAAAATTGAATACAGTAAGCTCACAGGTCAAACAAAAAAACGGGATGAGGCAATAGAACGTTTTAAAAGTGGTGAGGCTGATGTGTTTTTAATCAGCTTAAAGGCTGGAGGCGTTGGGTTAAATTTAACTGAAGCTGATACGGTCATTATGTACGATCCATGGTGGAATCCCGCCGCAGAAACTCAAGCTGCTGATAGAGCACATCGAATTGGACAGGATAAACCTGTTTTTGTGTATAAGTTAATGACTGAAAAGACAGTAGAAGAAAAAATACTGGCTATGCAGGAGAAAAAGCGGGCTTTGGCTGAAAGCATTTATAGTGGTGGAAAAAAAGAACAGTCATTCAAATTAACTTCTGATGATTTGACTGAGTTATTTAAGCCACTAAGTTAATGTAGGTGGGTTTTTGGATGGGATGTCTTTTTTAAAAAGCTTGTCCAAGGTTATTATATGACCTACTATAAGACCTATTAATAGTATTTTTAAGAGGTGTTATTATGGTGGTCACTAGTCCTGTTTTAGCCGATATTAGTGCTGGTATATCTGAGTTAAAAAAGAATCCTATGGCAGTTGTTGAGCAGGGAGATGGCGGGCCTGTTGCTATTCTCAACCGTAATCAACCTGTTTTCTATGCTGTTCCTGCACAAGCTTACGAGCTATTAATGGATAAGTTAGAAGACCTGGAACTCGCTGTTCTTGTTGAGTCACGAAAAGACCAGGCTGAAATTGAAGTAGATATTAATGAGCTTTAAACTTGTTTTTAAACAAGAAGCCAAAAAAGAATGGGATAAGCTTGATGCTACTGTGAGATCTCTTTTTATTAAAAAGCTTAAAGAACGTCTTGAGCAACCCCATATAGAGAGTGCTAGGCTTAATGGAATGAAAGATTGTTACAAAATTAAATTACGGCGTGCTGGATTTCGTCTTGTTTATCAGGTTCGAGATGATGAGCTTGTTGTTTCCGTTGTGGCTGTTGGTAAACGTGAACGAAACCAAGTTTATAAAACAGCGGTAAAAAGGGTTTGATAGCTTGCCGGTTTTTTTCTGTAGGAGTATTCGCCCTCGGCGCGAATAAAACAGGCTTTTTTGCTCAATTAGAGATGAAGTTGAAAAGCTAAATGTATTGGCTAAAGGAGTTTTTGTTTTGGAATCAATAATTCGACTTTCTGTTGCAATCGGTATTTTTGCTCTTATGATTTGCTGGGAATATTTTAGCCCAAGAAGAAAGCAAAAAATATCAAGAGCAAAACGCTGGCCTATTAATATAGGTTTGGCCGTTTTTAATATGTTACTTATGCGTTTTACTGTGGGAGGAATTGCCTATTTAGAAGCAGTTAATGCAGTAGATCAATCGTGGGGGCTATTAAATCAATTTTCAATGTCTGATGGGGCAGGTATTGTGGTTACCATTCTTTTGTTGGATCTTGCTATTTATTGCCAGCACGTTATCTCTCATAAATGGAAATTACTCTGGCGATTGCATCAAATTCATCATACTGATATAGAGATTGATGCTAGTACGGCTGTACGTTTTCATCCCCTAGAAATTATAGTTTCTATGGCCTATAAAGTTGGCATTATTTATATGATAGGTGCAAACCCTATGGCTGTGATTGTGTTTGAAATTATTCTTAATGCAACAGCCACTTTTAATCATAGTAATATTAATCTTCCGCTTAAAGTTGATAGGGTTCTGCGGTGGGTTTTAATTACTCCCGATGTGCATCGTATTCATCATTCCACGGTTCAAGCTGAAACAGATAGTAATTATGGTTTTTCTATTTCTTTGTGGGATAGATTGTTTAAAACCTATACTGCTGAACCTGAAAAAACACAAACAACCTTAGATATTGGGTTGCCTGAATATAGGGAGCAAAATGAACTGGGTTTTATTCAATTATTATTGATTCCGTTTAAAAAGAAACTTAACAAGTAAAAAACAGTGGTGGTGGAAATAGGGGCTATAAATTTCGCATCCGCGTGAAGTATAGTTATAAAAATAGATCCCTCTCCCTTGAGAGGATAAGGACCTATACATGTTTAGGTTATAAATTACAGTAGGTCATATCTGACTCTAATTCCCTCCCCTGCTGGAGGGCTAGGGTGAGGAGAATAAAATCAATATCTTATCTTTGTTTTTTCTTTGTAGAAAAAAAGAACATACTTATGTAGATATTAATCGTTCCAAAAGTTCTGGCAGTCTATTTCCCCTCATCCCAACCTTCTCCCTCGAGGGAGAAGGAGCTATATGTGAAAACTTTTGGAACAATTAATACCTATGCCTTGAGAGAAGGCTGGGATAAGGGATATAGACGACAATAAATTTTGGATTGTTTAATCCTTAGCTTGCTAGCCCATCTAAACCTGACTCAAGAGCCAGAATCTCTGGCAGTCTTTTCTCAATATCTTCTTCATTAAAACCAAGTTGGAGCCATTCCTTAGCGGGAAAATTAACTAGCCTGTCTTCTTCGCTAGATTCTGAGTTTTTTGATTCGCTAATATATCTAGCAATATAGACAACACAAGCTGGAAGAGATACCTTGTCAGTGGCGAGAGGCTTTTCTGATTGGCTTATGGTATCGGTTAATTCATCAGAAAAATGCCAGCGGGTACAAAGTTCTACACAGACATCTAAGCTGCTAAACCCTAAGCGCTTTGTTTCATATTGATAACGGTTTTCACCTGCTTTTACATGTTGTTGGATTTCATTAGCAGCTTTAGAGTCACCTAGATACAGTAAAATAGTGCCTAAGCCGTTAATTAAACCTGCAGTAAAAATCATATCACTATCCTCTAAGCCTGCTTCTTCTGCCAACCATTTTGCATAGGTTGCTGTACGAAAGCTGTCTGACCAAAAAGTGCTGATGTCAAAGTTGGGAATGTCAGGCATTGAGTTGACAATGCCTGATGCAATAACTAATGTTTTTAGTTTTGTCATACCTAGCATTGAAACGGCATTGTCAATTGAGCCTATTTTTTTAGACAGCCCGAAGTGAGCAGAATTGACAAGGCGTAATACTTTTAAGGATATGAGTTGCTCTTTTTCGATGTTTTTTGCAATATCATTAAAATTAGCATCAGGGTCATTTAATTGTGAAATTAAGACTCTGACAACTTCGGGTACTTGGGGAATATTATGAATTTGTTCAAATAATTTGCTTATTTCTAATTTCATTTCTTTAGATCCTTATTTAGAAAGATTATTCATTCATTTTAGGATAGATATGGCAAATTACTAGATAAAGGCAGATAATGTTTTAGGGGTTAATATGAGTTTTTTGAAACGAAAGGGAATGAGTTCACTAAGGACTGAGAATATATAACTCACCACCTTTGGGGTGCAATTTATAAGGCTAAAGCGGTTAGTGAGTACTTGATTCTCTTTGTTGGTTTTTCCATTCACGATGATCGATCATAATTTGTAAAACCTCTTCTGGATCATCGGTAATAACTAATAAATCCAAATCTTTTTCTGATATGGTTTGTTGTTCTAATAAGGTGCTCTTCATCCATTCAATAAGTCCTTGCCAAAACTCACTACCAAATAAAACTAATGGCATGGGGTAAATTTTGTTGGTTTGCATTAAGGTGAGGGCTTCAAAGAATTCATCTAAAGTACCAAAGCCACCCGGCATACAAACATAGCCGATGGAGTATTTTACAAACATGACTTTTCGGACAAAGAAGTAGCGAAAATCTAGCGAAATATCTTGGTAGGGGTTGGGAGACTGCTCTTTAGGTAATGTTATATTCAGGCCAATTGAGAGCTGGTTTTGTATTTGGGCGCCCTTATTTGCAGCTTCCATAATGCCAGGACCTCCACCACTGATAATGGCAAAGTTATTTTTGGCTAATAATTGTGCTAATTCAACCGTTTTTTGATAGTAGGCATTTTCTGGGGGAATACGGGCTGAGCCAAAAATAGAAATGGCATCACAGACACCTGAAAGGCGATCAAAACCTTCGGTAAATTCACCTAGAATTCTAAAAATTCGCCATGACTGTTCTTCTTGAAGGTCGTCAATACTATTATCATGGCGGTTATTTTTACAGATCATAAGCTATAAATCATTTTTCCTGCTTGGATGGTATGGGTCACTCGACCTTTTAAAGTTTGTCCCCAAAAGGGCGTATTGCCTCCCGCACTTTTCCAGGTATCTTGGTTAACTGTCCAGCTAAGGGTGGGATCAAAAATACAGACATCGGCTGAATAGTCGGCCGTTAATGCGCCACTTTGAATGCCTAAAGTTCTTGCTGGGTTTTGGGTGAGAGCTGCAATGCCTTGAGATAGAGTGATGGCATTATCGTCTACCAATCGCAGAGCTAAGGGTAATAATGTTTCTAAAGATGAAATACCAGGTTCTGTTTCTGGAAAAGCACCAAGTTTGGCATCTAAATCATGAGGTTGATGGTCAGAGCAAATAATATCAATCGTACCATTAGCTAAGCTTTCTCTTAAGCTTTGCTTGTCTTTCTTTGTTCTAAATGGAGGTAAGGTATGAAAAAAACTATTAAAAGGTTCAATATCATCTTCTGTTAAATGCAGTTGATGAATAGCAACATCTGCTGTGACTTTAAGCCCATATTTTTTTGCTTGCTGAATTTTAATGGCAGAGCGTTTACAGCTGATTTGGCTAAAGTGCAATCGGCAGCCTGTTAGTTCGGCTAATTCTATGCACTGGGCGACGGCAATGGTTTCAGAGGCTTCTGGAATAGCAGGTAAGCCGTATTGAGTGGCAAAGGCTCCTTCGTGAACACAGCCATTATTACTTAAGGCTGGAATATCGGGGTGGTACATAACGAGCAGGTCGTGGCTGCTTGCGTATTCCATTGCGCGGCGTAAAACCAGTAGATTAGAGAAGGGGGCTGTTGCATTACTTACGGCAATACAGCCAGCCTGTTTTAAGGCAAACATTGAGCTTAGTTCACTACCCGCTAAATTATGGGTTAAAGCACCAATAGGGTAAATTTGAGGATAATTGGCTTTTTCAGCTTTATCTGCAATTAATTCGGTGACTGCTTGTGTATCAATAACAGGGCTGGTATCAGGGGGTAAACAGACTGAGGTTACGCCAGCACTGGCTGCGGCAGTCGTTTCACTTAATATGGTGCCTTTGTATGATTGGCCAGGATCACGTAGTCTGGCGCTTAAATCAATAAAACCTGGACAAACAATGTTGTCGCTCGCATCTATGGTTAGGTCAGCAGTAAAGTCAGAAAGGAGTTGCTTAGCCGCTAGAATTTTTCCATCAGCAATATAGACATTACCTACCTGATCTAGGTTGTTTTCTGGGTCAATAATATGACCATTAGAAATTAATATTTTTTTCATAATGTCTCTCCATTGCTTTGTAAGGTTAGAGACATAATTGCCATACGTACGGCAATACCATTACTCACTTGTTGCAGGATAACGGATTGTGGCCCATCTGCAATACTTGATTCTATTTCTACTCCGCGATTGATGGGGCCTGGGTGCATGACAATAGCATTAGATTTTGCTAATTTAAGGCGTTCTTCTGTTAAGCCAAAACATGTAAAATATTCTCTTTCATTGGGTAAGAGTGCCGAAGTCATACGTTCTTTTTGTAGACGTAACATGATGATAACATCAACGTCATTAAGGCCTTCTTCAATACAATTAAAGGCAGTTACACCAAGAGTTTCAACATGAGAAGGTAAAAGTGTTTTGGGGGCAATGACTCTGACTTCCTGCGTGCCTAATGTGTTAAGAGCTTGTATTTGTGAGCGAGCAACTCGAGAATGTAGAATATCACCAATAATAGCAACTTTTAAGTTGTCAAAACTATGTTTGTATTGACGGATAGTAAACATATCCAGCATGGCTTGTGTCGGGTGAGCATGCTGACCATCACCAGCATTAATGACGCTAATATGAGGGGCTGCATTTTGAGCAATAAAATGACCAGATCCACTGATGGCGTGCCTGACGACAAACATATCCACATGCATGGCTTCTAAATTACGAATGGTATCTAGTAGACTTTCTCCTTTTGAAGTGGCCGAGGTTGCAATGTTCATGGTTAAAACGTCGGCTGATAAACGTGTCGCTGCAAGCTCAAATGTTGTGCGTGTACGCGTGCTATTTTCAAAAAATAAAATAACAATCGTTTTTCCTCGCAATAAAGGTACTTTTTTTACCTTTTGTTCTGACATACTGGAAAATGATTCTGCCGTATCGAGTATTTCTGTCAGTACTTCTTTACTTAGCCCTTCAATGCTTAGAAAGTGTTTGAGTTTACCTTCTGTATTTAGTTGCAGGTTTTTCATCTCTATGCTGCCGATTTTTCAGTAGTAAATGATTGAATATGGATGTCTAATGGACTTGGACCTGTTAATTTAATTCTTTGTCCTTTAGGCAATGTAATTGAGCAGCCTTGGCAATCAGGCTGTAGTGGGATTTGTCTTCCATCTCGTTCAATAAGTACGCCTAAAATAACTTTATTAGGGCGGCCATAATCAAAAATTTCATTGAGTGCGGCACGAATGGTTCTACCTGTATAAAACACATCATCAATTAGAATAATATCCCTGCCTTCCATATGAGCAGGCAAATGACTGGGTTTAACCTTGGGATGCATACCCAGTTGTGAAAAATCATCACGATAAAAAGAAATATCCATTAAGGCTAAAGGTTCTTTTATCTTTAGGCGTTGATGTAATTCTTCTGCCACCCAAACGCCTCCACTATGAATGCCTATCATTAAAGGGTTTTCTAATGCTCTTGCTTGAATCAGACTTTTAAGCTCTGTTTCTAGTTTAGTGAGTAGTGTAGGTATTTCAAGGTTATTAGTTGTCATGAGGTTTTTAAATTTAACCAGCTTTGTAGAATAAGTTGTGCTGCGAGTTGGTCTTGAACGTCCCAAAGTTTAGTTGCATTGACTTTAAGGTCGTCAAATAGCATTTGTTTTGCTTCAAAAGTCGAAAAGGCTTCGTCAATTTTGTAGACAGGAAGGTTATATCTGCCTTCTAATTGACGGCAGAATTTAAACATTTTTGGAGTGATGATATTGTCAGAGCCATCCGCTTGTTTGGATATGCCAACAACAAGCCCCGCAGGGTTCCATTCAGTTATAAGTTGAGAAATTATTTCCCAGTTGGGTTGTTGATTAATGGAGCGAATTGTTTTTAATGGACTGGCAATCCCTGTTGTTGTTTGCCCTATCGCAGTCCCTATTTTTTTATTGCCAAAATCAAAGCCAAGGAAGGTATCTGAATTTAAATTTTTGGCTAAAGGATCTTGTTTAAGCATTTTAACCGTGCCCCATGGCTGTTGTTAATTTATTAATATCAATCCCTAGTTGGTTAGCAGCAGTTACCCAGCGTTGTTTTATTGGGGTTCGGTATAAAATATCGTGTTGGAAGGGGGTATTCAGCCAGGCATTATTAAGTATTTCAGACTCCAATTGTCCCGCTTCCCAGCCAGCATAGCCTAACGCAACAAGGTAATGTTCAGGACCTTTATTTTCAGCAATGGCTTCTAAAATATCACGAGAGCTTGTTAGCGAGATTGTTTCAGAAACGGAAATAGATGATTCCCAAGCATTTGAATCCTTAGTGTGGATAATAAAGCCCCTTTCCTGCTGTACTGGCCCGCCCATAAAAACCGGTGTTTCTTTGATTTTTGGGTCTGAGGTCTGTATTCCCATTTGCTCAAAAATATTAGTTAATGTCATACCTGTTGGGCGGTTTATTACAATAGCTAAGGCTCCTTCATCATTATGTTGGCAAAGATAGCTAACGGTATGAGAAAAATTGGTGTCAGCCAATGCAGGCATAGCGATTAAAAGCTGATTATTTAAAAAGTGAGTTGTTGTCATGAGTATGTTACCGGGTGGTCATGCCTGTTTCATCAGAAAATCTCCAAACTCTAGTAATGACTAGAACATCAAGCTCTTGAAGTATTTCTTTGGGTAATGTTGCGAAAGGAGCGCTAAGCCTAATAATGCGTTTGGCAGCATCATCAAGTGCTTTATTACCTGATGAACGTGTAATGCGGATACTGTAAATGGAGCCGTTGGGATAAATGCCAACATCTGTTGTTAAGGTGCCAGAAAACCCTTTCTTTCTAGCGACTTCAGGATAATTAAGGTTGCCAACCTTTTCAATTTTTTGTTCCCAGTCTTTTACATATTGAGCTGCAACATATTTATGGGTGCTTACTGAGTTAACAAATTTAATTTTTGTTCTTTCTGATGATTGAGGGCTGTGTAAAACTCTTGCACCTAGTTGGGCTATTTGTTGCTGGAGTGATTCTGCTGATAGTTTTGGGCGTTCAATCGGGGAAGGTGGGGCAGTTTTTTTTGTGGCAGCAATTTTATAGTCAGCCTGTTGTTGAGTAATGATCTTTTTTTTGGCTGCTGGTTTGCTGGTGGTCTTATTTTGACGCAGGCTAGGGCGTTTGTCCCTACTCTGTCCACGGCTAGCAACTTGTTGCTTAGGCGGAGTTGGTTTTTGAGATTTTCTACCTGCCCCGACTTGATTTTTTTGAGCTAAGAAATTAGCTTTTTTTGGAGCTTTTTTACTCGGAGTGCTGGCTAATGTGATTTCTATCTGCTTGTTGACTTTAGGAGGGGTAGGGATTGAGAAGTTGATGCCTAATAAGATAAAGGTATGAATGACAATTGCTATAAATAAAGCGATCAACAGCGTATCGCTGGTCGATATATTGGGTTGAGTAAATGTCGCGGAGGAGATTGACATAAGGAATTATGACTTGCCTAAAGTATTTTCAATATGATCCATTAATTGACCGCTAATATTGAGGCCAAATTGTGTATCCAATTCTTGAACACAAGTGGGGCTTGTTACATTAATTTCGGTTAAATAATCACCAATTACATCAATACCGACAAAAACTAAGCCCTTCTTTTTTAAAGTGGGGCCGACTTGGTTGGCAATCCATAAATCTCTTTCTGTGAGTTCACGACCTTCTGCGCGTCCACCTGCAGCAAGATTGCCTCGAGTTTCACCCTTTGTTGGGATGCGAGCTAATGCATAAGGGACAGCTTCGCCGTTGACTAAAAGGATACGTTTGTCGCCATTTTTTATTTCTGGGATATAACGTTGAGCCATAATATAACGGCTTGAGTATTCGGTCATAACCTCAAGAACAACATTCAAGTTTGGATCATTTTCACGAATATGAAAAATAGAGGTGCCACCCATACCATCAAGAGGTTTTAAAATCATTTCTTTATGTTGTTTTAGAAAAGATTTGAAGCGAGCAGGCTCTCGAGCCACTATGCTGTCAGCACAGCATTGAGGAAACCATGAAGTAAATAACTTTTCATTAGCATCTCTAAGTGATTGGGGTTTATTAACCACATAACAACCTAAAGCTTCCGCTTGTTCTAGAATATGGGTAGCATAAACGTATTCTTGATCAAAAGGCGGATCTTTTCGCATAATAATGGTATCTAGCTGTTCTAATGCGATATCTTGTTCTTTAGTAAATTGATACCAGTTATTTTGTTCTCGTTGCACGGTTAATGTACGTGTGCGAGCATATGGCTGGCCATTACTTAAGAATAAGTCATTGAGTTCAATATAATGAAGTTCCCATCCGCGTGCTTGAGCCTCTAATAACATGGCAAAGCTCGTATCTTTTTTTATATTGATGTGGTCGATGGAATCCATCACCATGCCAAGTTTAATAGTCATTTAGGTGCTCAAAGAAATTAACAATAGAGTGATTCTAACAAATTTATTTTAACAATGGTATTTACCTTAAAAAGAATTTTTGGTATAAAGGTGGGCTAACTTTAAAAATAGGCACGGCAGAGGTCATCATGTCAAAAATATGTCAAGTAACAGGTAAACGTCCTGTTTCTGGAAATAACGTATCACACGCAAATAATAGAACAAAAAGACGCTTTAATCCTAATCTTCATCATCATAGATTTTGGGTGGAAAGTGAAAATAAATGGATCCGCTTAAGGGTTTCATCTAAAGGCATGCGCATCATTGATAAAAAAGGTATTGATGTTGTTCTTGCTGATATTCGTAAATCTGGCCAAAAAGTTTAAGGGGACTGAAAAATGCGCGACATAATAAAATTAGTATCAAGTGAAGGTAATGGTCACTTTTATACTACAACAAAAAATAAAAGAACAATGCCTGAGAAAATAGAGATCAAAAAATATGATCCTGTTGCTCGTAAGCATGTCATGTACAAAGAAGCTAAAATCAAATAAAGATTTTAACTTTACTGGGCTCAATCGAGCTCAGTAAAGAAAGCTTTACTGCTCTGTCAAATAGTGGATTCCCGCTATCCTTTCTTTAAAGTATCCAATACAGACTTTAGTTTTTCAGTTTGTTTGTAGAGTATTCGATACTTCTTTTCTAGTTCTTCCTTTTCTGTTTTAAGTGCTTGAATGGCTTGTTTTAACTGCTCGTTTTCTAATTGTAGTGAATTTTCTGTATCGGTAGATAAATTGTCAGTTGTTAATGTTGAAGGTGGCTCTTTAGCTTGAATAACATTACCGTTTGTTGATGACGAGCTTGGGTTGTTGTCAATGCTAAAGGTTGCAGCAGATTCAAAGGCTTCGGCGGGAATTTTTTCTATACCTCCTTCAATAATTTGAGCTGGAATTTTATTGCGAAGTAATAAAAAAGCAGCGGCTTCACTGGTTTTTCCATTTTCGCAAACAACAATCACTGATTTGTTTTTATCTAGTGATTTAATATACATTCTAAGCGAGAAAAAGGGAGTGTTAATACTGTGAGGAAGGTGCTGTTTATTGAACTCATCGGGTGACCGAACATCAATTAAAAGGGTATCCTCAGGTAAGGTTTCAGAAAGATCTTTGTATTGAATGAACTTAAGAGAGGGCTCTTTAATATGAGATATAAATTTATCTTTGCTTAAGCGTATTAAAGAAACTTCTGTTAATGCGCTGACAGAAACATTGCGCGGTTCGCCAGAAAGTAAGGAGTCTTCGCCAAAAGTATCTTGAGAGCGTAATTGAGCCAGTTTAATTTCTTTAGCATTGGCCGAAGCTTTTCTAGATATTAGACAATGCCCTTTTTTTATAAGGTAATAATAGTCACCTGGTTCACCCTGTTTAATAATGAGTTCACCTTTTTGAAAATTAATTTCTTCAAGGCTCATGATTATTTGTTGTAAATTTGCAGGAGGTAATGCCCTGAAAATAGGAGACTTTAATAATGTTGTCATCCAATCATCATCATTGTTGTCTTCATCTTCTACTAAGGGCTCGTCAATAGACATATAGCTGCTTTCCTCTTGTTCGTGAGAAATAATTGTGGTCGTCTTTAATAAGGCACTATCTAATTTTATATAAAGAACAGTTGACTGAGTATAAGCATCGATTTTTCTAGGTAATTGATGGGCTAGTGCAAACTTTGATGACTCGCTTTCAGAGTTTATACTTTCTACAACAATGTTGTCAGATTGAAGGTTTACAGTGCCTTGTATTAAATAAATTAATTCGTTATCTGTGTCGTTCTTTTTAAATAAAAAAGTATTGGGTGCTGCTGTTTCTACTGATATTTCTTTGCAAATGGATTCAAATTGTTTAGACGGTATCGTTGATAATGGAATCAGCCGACGTATAATCTGTCCTTCTTCTGATTGGGCATCTACAGTCATTGAAAGTAAGCAGGTTTTAGAGTCGGTTAATTAAATATCAAATAATTTACAGTGTATTAGTGTGATTCTTTAGTTTTCGATTCATATTAAAGCATGCTTATGCTTCGTGCAATGACGGTATTAAAGAATGGTTCTGAAATAAACTAAAAATTATTATTGAGTAATGAAAAGCGTGCATGATTGATTATAGGCATTAATTATAATTAATGAGTAAATATAGTAAATTAAACATTTTGTAATTTGTGTTGTCTATCTCCCAAAATTATTAATTACAGGAATATAAATGAATAAAAAATACTTTAAGTCGTTAAGTGTGTTTCTAGTGCTTTCTGCTTATATATTTTGCTCAAGTAATACTTATGCAGGTTTGCCTGTTAAGGTGAACGGGCAGGCTTTACCCTCATTGGCTCCCATGCTGGAAAAAAGCATGCCCGCGGTGGTCAATATCTCAACCACAAAAAATGTTCAGTTGAGAGATAGCCCTTTATTGAGGGACCCTTTCTTTAGACACTTTTTTAAAATGCCTAGGCAACAACAGCAGCAAAAAAATAGCTTAGGTTCAGGTGTTATTATCGATAAGAAGATGGGTTATGTTTTAACCAATAATCATGTTATTGATAAAGCAGATAAAATTATGGTGACCTTAAGCGATGGCAGAAATTTAAATGCGACATTATTGGGGACGGATCCTGAGGCGGATGTAGCCGTTATTCAAATCCCTGCAGAAAACTTAACTGAATTAGCCATTGCAAATTCAAGCGATTTAAAAGTGGGGGATTTTGTTGTTGCTATTGGTAATCCTTTTGGTTTAGGGCAGACGGTAACCTCAGGGATTGTTAGTGCCTTGGGGCGGACAGGTTTGGGAATTGAGGGTTATGAAGATTTTATTCAAACGGATGCTTCAATTAATCCTGGTAATTCGGGAGGCGCGTTGGTTAATTTACGAGGTGAATTTGTAGGGATGAATACCGCTATTCTTGCACCAAGCGGAGGTAATGTCGGGATAGGGTTTGCAATCCCATCTAATATGGCGATGACTCTAAAAGATGCTTTAATTAAGCACGGCGAAGTAAAGAGAGGTTTGCTGGGAGTGGCAACTCAAGATTTAACGCCAGAGCTTGTTAAAGCATTTGATTTGAAAAATTCACAAGGCGCAGTTGTGAATAAGGTTGATAAGGGCTCTGCAGCTGATAGAGCAGGAATAGAGACAGGTGATATCTTTGTTGCTTTAAATGGTCAAAAGGTGAAAGGAAGTCATCAAATTAGAAATATTGTTGGCTTACTGCAAATTGGGGAGCAGGTTGAAATTGAATTGGTGCGTGGTGATAAGGTCAAAACAGTCGTTGCTGTGATTGGCGAGCCGCAAAAACGCCTTATTCAAGGAGATAAACTACATCGAGTGCTTGATGGCGTGGCTTTGGCTACTATCAATAAAGGGCAGATTGAGGGGGTATTATTTGCAAAAATAGACAAATCATCTTACGCTTGGCGGAGTGGTTTAAGGCCGGGTGATGTGATTGTTTCCGCAAACCGTTATAGAGTCCGCAACCTTAAACAATTTAAGCAAGTCATTGATCCTCGTCGAGCGTTATTAATTAATATTCAGCGTGGCTCTGAAGCCTTTTTTCTAGTATTAAAGTAAGGATTTAAAGTGGGAATAGAGAAACCGTTTTTAGCATTAAATATAGCTGTGCTTACCATTTCTGATAGCAGAACGGAGGCCGATGATGTCTCTGGTAAGGTATTGGCTGCGCGAGTCTCTGATGCAGGGCATCAGGTTTTTGAAAAAAAAATAGTGCCTGATGATATTTATCATATCAGAGCTGTTATTTCTAATTGGATTGTAGAGAATAAGGTTGATGCTGTTATCACGACGGGAGGGACTGGCGTCACAGGCAGAGATGGTACACCTGAAGCAGTAACGCCCCTGCTAGATAAAGTGCTGGATGGTTTTGGTGAGGTTTTTAGAATGCTGTCGTATCAAGATATAAAAACTTCAACCATGCAATCAAGAGCCGTTGCAGGCGTTGCAAATGGGACTTATGTTTTTTGTTTGCCTGGTTCAGCAGGTGCTTGTAGAACAGCATGGGATGATTTGATTAAAGCTCAGTTAGATTCAAGAACTAAGCCGTGTAATTTAGTGCAATTGATGCCGCGATTAAAGGAAGTGTAATGCCAATTAAATCTAATTTTTTGTTTTTAAGTGCGCTATGTGGTTTTACAGGTGTCGCAATGGGGGCTTTTGGTGCGCATGGGCTGAAAGCTATTTTGAGTGCAGATATGCTAGCGGTGTATAAAACGGCTGTAGATTATCAAATGTGGCATGCTTTAGGCTTGGGAGTGATTGCCATTTTTAGACAACAATTTCCAGAAGATAAAAATTTAGAGAAAGCTGGCTGGTTAATGTTTTCTGGTATTTTAATATTCTCTGGTAGCTTGTATTTATTGGCAATACTAAGTGCTAAATGGCTGGGGATGATTACTCCAATAGGTGGCGTGTGTTTTTTATTGGCGTGGGTCTATGTGTTGTTGTTTTCTTATAAGTCTGTTTAGGGTTGGAAATTAAATGGTCTTTAGCTTGTCTAAATGCAGCGTCGGTAAGATAAGAAAGTGTAGCTTAGGTAAGTGATAGCGTAACCTCGCAAATCTTTGGAAAATGCTGGATAACATTATTCCAACCCACCCTAAAAAAACTCATTAACTTAGGACTGAGGATTTAATAAGATGTGAAAGTTAACGCCGAATTTTTGTTTCAGATTGGATGATCTCAATAGGTGTATAGTTTATTCTATGCAACGATTGAGATCATTCAAGCGGGGACAAAAAGGAAAGTTAAGTTTTGTAGATTATTGAATCATCAGTCCTTAATGACATTATGCTCTTAAGCTTTGGTTGTACGTCGTTTTAATCCTTGTAAGCCGATTAAGCCCGTACCAAATAGCCAAACAGCTGCTGGTAGAGGAACGGGGGCAACATCACCATCGGCAACAGCCCAGGCTACATATTCCATATACGTTTTTGAAAAAGCACCTTGTGATCCCCATTTATCATTAAAGTACCAAGCTTGATCTGGCTTGGCGACATTTTCATTGTTCATCCACCAGGCGGCAGATTGTAGATTAATAATTAAGCCTATATTATTTTCGCCTGAAGTGCTTCCATCACCAAAAATACCATGGTTACCTGGAGTGTTTCCATCAATGTCACGCCATGGTTTTAGACCTAAGTTATCAAAATACATATAGCCAGCTTCACTAAGGCTGGTATCAATGTTGTAACTACAGTCAGTGCTAGATTCGCAACCATCATTCCCAACATCAGTCATAGAGGGTAAACGCCACTGGTCAATGCCGCCATAATTAAGTGTATTAACCCAAGCTTTAGCTGCATACCAGTTCATTCGACCCGAGGCGGCATTAAAGTCTGACTGAGCAAGAAGGTGTGTGCCATTACCGCTAGTGATAATGCCCTCATTGCTAGAAATGATACCTTGTACATAATTCGCTGAATTACCAGAGGCATTGGCTAGCGTTCTAAATAGGCTTGCATCAGCAACCCATGTAATATCTTGCACCGTATCATAAATCATCGTGCCGCCAGCACGGCTAACTAGTGAGGCTTCAGCAGACAGGCTACCTAAACTAATGACTAAACTTAAAGCCTGTAGAGGTTTTTTATTAAGCATTCTCTTTTCCTTGTTTTTGTGAGTTGTTGTATTGAGTGGATTCTAAATTAGAAAAAATGACCTGGTAATATAGTTTTTTGAACAATAGCTAAGTAATTTGATTTAGCGTAATAGGTTAATCAGATGCTGTGTTTCAAGAAACCTTATTAGACAGGGTCAAATGGTATGTGAGGAGTATCACATAGTTATAGCTCAGCAAATAGTATGCCGTCTCAGTGCTCTGTGTTGTGAAAAACTTTTCTTTGGCTTGAGTGGTTGGCCGGTAGCTTTGTACATCCGAGGTGGTGGAAAAAGAGTGGTAAAAGCGTAGGGGGTAGAGTGTTATAAAGATAATAGGGCGCTTCAAGAAAGAAGGTATCTGGCTGGTAAATAGCGTTATATAACTTGTTTTTTTCGTATTTTACATCAAAGATAAATTACTGAGAGGCTGTCATTTTTAAGTTCTAGATCAGGGGTGATCGAGATATTCTTTAAAGTATCACTAGGTTGTCTCTATGAATAAGTTCATCGTCATCGGCATAGCCTAGTAAAGCTTCAAACTCCAAGCTTGTTTTGCCTAATATTTTTTGGCTGTCATTTGAGCCGTAGTTAATAAGGCCTCGCGCTATTTCATCACCATTTTTTGTCAGGCAAGAGACAAGGTCTCCGCGTTGAAATTCACCTGTTAAGGAGTATACGCCAACAGAAAGTAAGCTTTTTCCCGCATTTTTAAGGCTATTTACTGCGCCATCATCCAGAGTAAGCGAGCCTTTTAGTTGTAACTGACCTGCTAGCCATTGTTTTCTTGCGGCTAAAGGGGCAATGTTGGGCTCCAAATAAGTGCCGAGTGTTTGGCCTGATAGTACTTTGCTAATAACATTGCTCTCTGCGCCAGATACTATAACCGTGGCTGCACCAGAACGAGCGGCAAGGCGAGCGGCTCTAATCTTTGTGTACATGCCGCCTCGGCCAAGGCCGCTGCGACTTTCACCGGCTACTTCATCTAAAACCGGATCGGTAACGCTTGCGGATGATATGAGTTTTGCATCAGGGTTAATGCCAGGGTCGGAATCAAACAAACCTGTTTGGTCGGTTAGGATGATTAATAAATCAGCCTCAACTAAATTAGCAACGAGTGCGGCTAAAGTATCGTTGTCACCAAAACGAATTTCTTCGGTTGCAATGGCATCGTTTTCGTTAATCACAGGAACAACACCAAAGCCAAGTAATGTAAGTAGCGTGCTTCTTGCGTTTAAGTAGCGCTGGCGGTTTGATAAGTCTTCGTGAGTCAGTAATACTTGAGCGGAATGTAAGTTATATTTTTGAAAGTTATCTTCAAAGGTTCTTACTAGCCCCATTTGCCCAACTGATGCAGCTGCTTGTAGTTCGTGTAATGTTGTGGGGCGTTTTTTTAATCCTAAGCGACTTATACCTTCAGCAACAGAGCCTGAAGAAACCAGTATGATGTCTTTATCTTGCAGGCTCACTTGAGCCATTTGTTCAACCCAGGCTGCTATTGCAGGCTTGTCCAGACCTAGGCCGCCACTGGTTAAAAGAGAGCTGCCAATTTTTACAACAATGCGTTTTGCATTGGAAAAATCATTCCTGCTCACTTTCTTGTTCCTGACGTTGCTGGTCTAAGTGATCCATAATGGCGTACATTAGGGCTTGAGTGCCTTGTTTTTTTAGGGCTGATATTTCAAAGACGGGGCCTTTCCATTCAAGGTCATCAACAATCGCTTGGCAATGAGCTTCGCTGTTTTCAAAAAGTCGGTCGATTTTATTTAGCACTAACCATCGAGGTTTGCTTGCAAGGTCGTCACTCCACTTTTCAATTTCATTGGTGATTTTCTTTGCTGCTTCGACAGGGGTGTCGTCAGATTCGTAAGGTTGTACGTCAATAATATGTAGCAGAAGCCCCGTGCGAGATAAATGTCTTAAAAACTGCAAGCCTAAGCCTGCACCTTCGGCGGCACCTTCAATAACGCCAGGGATGTCGGCAATAACAAAGCTACGTAAGTCATCTACACGAACAACGCCTAAATTAGGATGTAGTGTGGTGAAAGGATAGTCTGCTACTTTTGGTTTTGCTGATGAGACAGAGCGAATTAAGCTAGATTTTCCCGCATTAGGTAAGCCTAGTAACCCAACGTCAGCGATAACCATTAGTTCAAGCTTTAAGGTTCTAAATTCGCCCGCTTTGCCTTTGGAAAATTGCTGAGGTGTTCTGTTAACACTGCTTTTAAAGCGAGTATTGCCTAGGCCGTGAAAGCCACCTTTAGCAACGAGTAGCGTGTCGCCCGCTTTAATGAGGTCGCCAATTTTTTCATCAGTACTGGTTTCGTAGACGATGGTGCCAGGAGGGACGGAGATGTATAAATGATCTCCTTTTCCACCTGTGCAGTTGCCGCCCATACCATTTTGGCCTCGTTGGGCTTTGTGCAGGGAGTGGTATCTAAAGTCTGCTAAGGTGTTGACGTTATCTGTGGCAACAAGGTAAACGCTTCCGCCATCACCACCATCACCACCATCGGGGCCGCCCATGGGAATGTATTTTTCTCTGCGAAAAGTGGCAACACCGCTACCGCCTGTACCAGCTTCCACACGAATTTCAGCTTCGTCTACAAATCTCATCTTTTTTCTTGAGTGTATGGGTGAGTCAAAGTTGATTTACCCATTTAATACAAAAGGGAATATTTCTCTTTCTGTATTATTAATGACCACAAACAAAAAAGCCCCGTCAATGACGAGGCTCTTTGTGTTTATTAATGATCGAGCTTTATGCTGCGACGATACTAATAAATCTACGGTTTTTAGGGCCTTTTTCTGCAAAAAGTACCTTGCCGTCAGCTTTTGCGAATAAAGTGTGATCTTTACCCATGCCTACATTATCGCCTGCGTGAAATTGAGTTCCACGTTGACGAATTAGTATGCTTCCTGCCGAAACTTCTTGGCCGCCGTAACGCTTAACGCCAAGACGCTTGGCATTGGAGTCACGACCGTTTCTAGTACTACCACCCGCTTTTTTATGAGCCATTGTTTACTCCTCTTTATTAAGCAGAAATGCCAGTAATCTGGATTTCTGTGAAGTATTGACGATGCCCCATTTGTTTCATGTGGTGCTTGCGTCTTTTAAATTTAATGATTTTTACTTTTTTGTGTCTACCTTGTGAGACAACTTCTGCAGTAACTTTTCCTGACTCAACGTAAGGTTGGCCAATTTTAGTTTCGCTGTCAGACTGAACCATTAATACTTTATCAAACTCTACGCTGTCGCCGGCACCAAGTTCAAGTTTTTCTATTTTTAGTGTCGTACCTTCTTCAACTCGGTACTGTTTACCACCTGTTTGAATTACCGCGTACATCTGCGTAAGCTCCAAGCATTTAATCTGTTAAAAGTGAACAGAAAATTATATGTGTAAAATCAAGCTTCGTCAACTACTAATTAACTTGGCTGAATATGATCTGCATAAAATAACATAACAAAGCTATTGACACCACCCTATATTATTCAATAGCATGGTCGGTTGATTATCTAGGTAACATAAAAATAAATATTTAAGAATGACAACACAAGCCACCATAAATGATTCAGAAGCTATTGATTTTGATGTCATAAAAAAATTAACGTTAGTTGAAGCTCAGGCTGTTGACCAACTAATTATTAATGAATTGAGTTCAGACGTTATTCTTATCAATCAAATGAGCCACTATATTATTGGTAGTGGAGGTAAGAGACTTAGGCCCATGTTGCTTTTATTAGCAGCAAAAGCATTAGGTAAAGTGAGTGACAATCACCTTATTATGGCGGCTGTTATTGAATTTATTCATACAGCGACGTTGCTACATGATGATGTTGTTGATGAGTCTGATTTAAGACGGGGTAAGGACAGTGCTAATGCTGTTTGGGGAAATGCAGCTAGTGTCTTAGTAGGAGATTACCTTTATTCAAGTGCTTTTCAAATGATGGTGCGTACGAGCAATATGCGAGTGATGGAAATTCTTTCTACGACCACAACAGCTATTGCAGAAGGCGAGGTATTGCAGCTATTAAATTGCAATAACCCAGATACTACAGAAGAAAAGTATCTTGAAGTGATTGCCAGAAAAACGGCTATTCTTTTTAGTGCAGCAACACGCTTAGCCGCTGTCATATCTAATGCGGATGATAAAGTTGAAGAGGCATTAGCGCTTTATGGTCAGCAATTAGGTGTTGCTTTTCAATTAATTGATGATGCGCTTGATTACAAGTCAACGACTGAAGAGTTAGGTAAAAATTTAGGGGATGATTTGGCAGAAGGTAAGCCGACTCTGCCATTAATTTATGCTATTTCTCATGGTACAAAAGAACAAGCTAAAGTTGTTGTTGATGCCATTAAACAAGGTTCAAGAGAGGCTTTTAATGAAGTTTATGACATTGTTATCTCAACTAATGCTATTGAATATACTGAGAAATGCGCAGATGAAGCCGCACAAAAAGCCATAGCCGCTTTAGATTGTTTGCCTGAGTCTGAGTCAAAAAATGCTTTGATTGCATTGGCTAAATTTTCGGTACAAAGAGATCATTAGAACCTAAAGGATGGGAGCCCACCTTTTTATGCTGAACCTGCTAATTTTTCAACTAATCCACCCGTGCGTTCCACGCGGTGGTGTAATATCTGGCTAAAAATAGCATAGTTTGTTGCTATTTTTAATTTAGATTTTGCTCGAGTAATGGCTGAATAAATTAATTATTATGTTAAAACAGGGTTAATTTTTTCGGATAGCACACATAAACATTCATCAAATTTAGAGCCTTGGCTTTTATGTATTGTCATGGTAAATACCGTTTCTTGCGTGGGGACTCTGCTTGGTAAGACATTTTTCACGCAGCCATCAGAGCGTAAAAAATGAACAGCTAATGGATCAACCTACTTATCAAATAAGAAAATCCCAATGTCACGGGTATAAAACTGCATGCTGGTGTTGTTTTGCTTCACTTCACAATGATAGAGCGACTTATATACTATTGTCCCGTTATGAGGATTTTATTTTTTTGATGTAGCTGTTGCTCTACTTTCTGATTGATTCCTACCGCACCTTGATCAGCATGTCTATTTGAACCTAAGACCTGAAAGTTAAAGCTTGTATAAATCTCAGTAAACCCTAGTTTGTTGTTGGTTTTTGTTAAGTAAGTATTGTATTTTTGGACAATAAAGTCGATTAAATTTTCAGTTAATAAACTCATTTGGTCAATAATTGTTATTGAGTAAGCTCCAGGCATTTATCAATAACCTACCGTGTTACTGTTGTTATTTTTTTGGGGTGCTGCTGAATCACTTATCCACTGGCATCGTATATATTGTCAACCGATTTAACATTAACGAGGTCTGTGACGGTTAATATTTGGTGTTGACTGTCGGAAAGGCAAAAAGCAAGCCCCAGCACCTATTTCTGGTCTTTTTTATCACACTCTCCCTCATCAAGGCATTAATAAAGCTTACAAGCTTGGAATTTTGATAAATATGCACTCTCTTGATCAGGATCTCTATGCGGCACTAATGATGGGGTGTGCGGCCGAGCAAGGTCGATAATTCCAGCGGGTGAAAGTCCCGCTCTGGCAAGGTAGGTCAACCACCAGATAGTAAACATCGGGCAGGCGGAGGTAACTCCAAATGTTAAGCACGATGGGC
>Ga0209826_1000049_pt1 | contig 76551 bp, 51 predicted proteins | sample GOMGulsemesocosm_5_FD_184637 | JGI IMG/M metagenome (GOLD analysis project Ga0209826, IMG submission 184637) | Methane-oxidizing microbial communities from mesocosms in the Gulf of Mexico - GOM15C Gulf of Mexico (SPAdes) (version 2) | ecosystem: Environmental > Aquatic > Marine > Cold seeps...
AAGCACAAACCATTACCGTTACAATCCATAGCCGCAGTATAAGACTCTTTTACCTTGACTGGTATTTGTCTATCAAAATAGCCACGTTTAGTATCATCAACACTAACCAATTGTTCCGTTGAATCAATTGGTGTACAAATTTTTCCCGGATTCATTTTATTTAATGGATCAAATACGGCTTTAATTTTGCGAAGCTCATTAAATAATTGTTCACCAAAGAATTCAGGTCCGTATTCAGAGCGATAGCCCTTTCCATGCTCACCCCACATTAAACCGCCATATTTAGCCGTTAACTTAACCACTTTATCTGATAAGGTTCTAAGCAATATCTCTTGCTCTGGATCACACATATCAAGGGCTGGACGTACATGCAAAACACCTGCATCAACATGGCCGAACATGCCGTAGTGTAAGTTGTAACTATCAAGCAAGGCTCTAAACTCAACAATGAAGTCTGCTAAATTTTCTGGAGGTACCGCGGTATCTTCGGCAAAAGCTAATGGTTTTTGGCTTCCATCAGTGTTACCTAGAAGGCCTACCGCTTTTTTACGCATCGCATAGAGTTTATTAATACTGCTTAAATCCGAGGTGACTTGGTAGCCGATAACACCACAAGAGTTGTCACTTTGTTCATTGTCGATAGTTTCATCTAATTCGGCAGTTAATTTTGCTACTTGCTCTGCGAGCGCTTCTACGCTAGAGCCATTAAATTCGACAATATTTATGCCATCCATCACTTTATCTGGCACGTCAGTAATTAAATCACTAACACTGTGCCAAACAATATCTTGTTTAGCTAGGTTTAACACTTTGCTGTCAATCGTTTCTACAGAAGTTGCCTTGGCTCTGACTAAGAATGGCGAATGACGCAAAGCTGAGTCAAAACTATCGTATTTAATATTAATCAACGTTTTAGCAGGGCTAATAGGCGTAATATTAAGTTTTGCTTGGCAAACAAAAGCAAGCGAACCTTCAGAGCCTGTAATCAAACGACTTAGATCAAAAGTATTAAGCTCGTCACTGTTTTTGGCTTGCAGAACGTTTTCTAAGTCATAACCTGTTAAAAATCGATTTAAACGAGGAAATTTCTCTAATATAAGCGTGCGGTTATCCAGACTTGATGCTAATACTTGTTTAGTAATTTTACCGTGACTGCTGTCTTCTTGCGCTAACTCTTGTGCTTGAGCAATAGTCATTGGCTGTGTGTTTAACAAGTCACCATTAGCGAGCACAGATGTCAGTGCTAATACATGATTTGACGTTTTTCCATAAACTAAAGACCCCTGTCCTGAGGCATCAGTATTGATCATGCCTCCAATAGTGGCGCGGTTGCTGGTAGATAGATCCGGAGCAAAGAAAAAACCATGAGGTCGTAAATAATCATTTAATTGATCTTTAATAACCCCCGCTTCAACTTTTACCCATTGCTCTTTAACATTAATCTCTAAGACTTTATTCATGTACTTAGATAAATCAACAATAATGCCTGGCGTTAAACTTTGGCCATTTGTTCCTGTACCGCCACCTCTAGCGCTAAATTTTATCTCGCTATATTGATCTTCGCTCGCCGTTTTAGCTAACAAAACAATATCTTGCTGTGTACGAGGGTTAATAACCAATTGAGGTAGTTGCTGATAAACACTGTTATCTGTGGCAACAGCTAAGCGAACACTGTACTTAGCACTGATATCACCAGTAAAGTTATGCGCTTTTAATGAAGTTACAAAATTATCATAAAGAGGAGAAAGGTGAGTTTGATGATCAATACGGGGTAACATGAATATTTGTCTGTAAACAATAGTGAGTTATCTTGAGTATACCATGACAAAATCAATTTTTTAGCTGCAGATCAACACTAAAAATAAAATCTTAATACTATTTTATTCTCAACACATACCCATAAGTTATATGCTTTCTAACAAATTGAATAAGAATATTAAGCTGATATCTATATACTTAGTTGATTACCCTCAATTTGGTTACCTTAGAATAGGAAAGTTTATGTCACGTTCAGTGTTAGTCATCCTTTTGTTTATTAACAGTTTTTCAGTTGTAAATGTTAGCGCCAACGAAGTATTTACAATCAAAGGCCGAATTATAGCTGAAAATAATAGCCCTATAGCAAACGTTAGCATTAACGTTGGCCAGCAGAAAACGTTCTCAGACAAAGCAGGACGATTTAATATTGAGGTGCCTGTAAATGACTTATACCAAGTTAACTTTACCAAACAAAACTTTTTTGACAGCATTCAAACTTTTAGCCGCTTTGAACTGACAAGCAGTAATCAAGGCAATAACCAAAGCTATGGCCAATTAACAGATATAACCCTAGTTGCGAAAAAGAAATCTAGGGTTATGTTAGCTTTTGGTGGTGACTCCATGATGGGACGCCGTTTTTATAAACCTTATTTTGGCGATGAGATATTAATCCACCCAGAAAGCAAATTAGTCGACAGTAAAGCAGTAGTAGCGCATATAAAACCTTACATGAGCATAGCTGATTACGCGGCAGTAAATTTAGAAACCCAGGTGGCTAGCTCATTACCTAGCGAACGAGCACCTAAATCTGTTACTTTTTATTCTCAGCCAGAAATACTCGATGCACTTGCTTGGGCTGGTATTGATTATGTTTCATTGGGAAATAACCACACTTACGATTATATGGATTCAGGACTTAAGTCAACGTTAGCTTTCTTAGAGAATAGCTCTCTTGATTTTTCAGGTGCTGGGGTTAATGAAAAAGATGCACTAAAAGCGCATCAGGAAAAAATCAACAACAGTCAATTTTCAATGTTAGCCTATGTTGGCTGGGAAGGTAGTGCGAATCCATCTCAAACGGCAAATCATCAACATGGCGGTGCTGCGTATGGCTCTATGGATAATATTATCAACTCAGTTAAACAAGAAGTTAATCAAAATAGAACAACCATAGTGCAATACCATGGCAGTCAAGAATATGCCAACAATCCAACCGGCGTGACTGAACAAAGATTAAAGTCTGCCTTAGATAACGGCGCAGCACTTGCTATTGCTCATCACCCTCATGTTACCCAAGGGCTTGAATTATACAATGGTAAATTAATTGCTTATTCAATGGGAAATTTCATTTTTGATCAAAATTTTAGTGCAACCCAACATAGCTTTTTACTTTATGTTTGGTTAGATGAGGGTAAGTTTCATCGCGCTGAAATTGTGCCTTTATACGTTAAAGGTTACAAGCCATCTCCTGCAACAGGTATGCACCGCTACACCGTAATGAAGCGTTTAACTGAGCTGTCTAAAACCCGAAATACTTATATAAGCAAATCGGGAGGTCACGGTATTATTACAGCAACAAATAAAGCGCCAATGAATGAAACTGAGCAAGTTGCTTTGACATTTAACAAAGATGAAAAAATTGTTAGCCTGTATAACACACCATGGCACGCACAATTAAACCAAGTATTATTGCCAGAAACTCAATTGAAATATCGTTTAGGGACAAATTTAATTAATGGCAGTGATTTTGAAAGTTTTGATTATTTTTCTGGCCCTGAGCGTGGTTGGTTATATGACCGTCAATCAACATCATTGAATCAATATGGGGCAAGTGGCTATAACAGCCTTGCCTTATCGTTGCAGAGCGAACAAACAGCTACTTTTGCTATGCAAAGCTTTAAACGCGTATTCACACCAAGCAGCCAAATGACAATTAAAGCTAAGTTTAAAACGAATAATACTGTCAAAGTAAGTTATTACTGGCAAGGAAGAAAAAAGAGACAAAAATTATTTGATGCTTTTGAAAACGGTAGTAAACATTTAATTAATTCTGTTGAGATGGCAGGTAACGGTGAATGGCAAAATATTGAAGTAGATTTCAATTCACCAAGAATTGGCTATAAAAGCTATCGGATACTGGTTGAGTTTGAATTAGTAAACGATAGTAAAGGACAAGTTGATATTGATGATTTTTCATTAATAGAATGGCAAAGCGCCTTTAGCTCAAGCCCTCAACCTAATTTCTTTAGCGTTAAAAGCCAGCAACCAGCATACATTGGTTTGAACAACAATACAGACAAAGTAATAACACTTGAATATTAATAACTTCTGAGCTAGATAACGACAATATTGCGTTTACATGCTAAACCCAATATGTGATTACTCATATTAATCTATATTTAATCACTTATCCCCTTTTGAGAGTTTCTAGAAAACCTTAAAAACGTCCATAATAATAATATATTTGAGTTTATGCCGTTATGTGCCCCACTTTAACTTCAATTATCGCCATAACAGTCAATACTATCATGTGTAAACATGCTCTCATTTGTACAAATACAACCCCTAAACATTAGATGTTTTGCGTTTTGCTTTCGGCATTATGTGTGTCTAAGAAGATAAGCTATAATACATTAAAGCTTGTTTACTTATCTGCGGCGGTTCGAGTGGTTAATAGATTTTATTTAATATTATTGTCACTGTTAGCTATCCCTTCACTTGCAGAAACTATTCGCGTCGCTCTGCCTTCAGAGGGAAACCCACCTTATTCCTATAGTGAGATCAGCCAACCAAAAGGTATTTACGTCGAGTTATTTAATACTTTATTTGAGAGTACACCTTATCAAATAGAATATGTTTACCTTTCATCTGCTCGTATTCGAAAGGAATTTAAGAAAAATGCTATTGATATCGAGTGTTGTCCGTTACCTACATGGCGCAAAGGTGAGGAAGACTATTCATACTACTCCAATGTCGCATTTACTACAGAAGACATTTATATTTTCCCTAAAAATAAAGTACCATCATTCGTATCTCTGACAGATAAACAAATAGCAACTGTATCTGGTTATGGATACTTACATGATGATAAATTCTCTCGGATTGATTTTAATTCAGAGTTTAGCATCCTACGAATGGTTGCCAGTCAACGTGTCGAGATGGGTATCGTGGACCGTTACATTGCTGACCATCTAATCGAAACTAAAGGCCTAATCGTAGACCTAGGGCCTGTGCATGAAAAAGCATCGCGCCCAATCCGAGTCCATAAAAATAAAAAGCACATTTTACCTGAGCTTAATAAAGCGATAGCGCGTTTAAAAATGGATAAAAAAATAAAAAAGATATTTGTCCAACACGGGATCAACAACAGGAATAACTTGTGATTATTTAGATCATGTCTGGCCTAATAATGATTTGTCGCAATAAAGCCTAACTAAATAGCGACATTCAGCTAATTCGTTAAAGCGCTACTTTGTTGGCCTCATCACCCCAAAACTATCTCTTTTTAATGGATATTTTTGTGTTGGTAAAGGCGCACCAGGAGAATCTGAAATAGAAACACCGTGTATCCAATCCGAAGGTGCAATTGCTACATAACGAGCATATCCCCCTGTTCCCCCAAGCGGTTTAGCAAAACCAATGGATATTAGAGCGCCATACTCAGGTACTTTATCTAAGTTAGCCACACCTTCTGCTTGAGAAAAGTTATTATGCATAAGCCAATATTCCCCCTCTAAAGTTGGCGTAGTATCGGTATCAAGCGGCTCATGCCCATGAAAGAGAATTTCTCGCTTAAGATGTAAAAACTTTAAAGCTTCAAGTCCTACGCCTGGAAAAGGCTTTTTATTGAATCGTTCAATATCGTTCCACTTTTTAGACCAATCGGAACGAACCATAACTACAGCGCCTTTAGGTATGAGACCATAACGTTCTTCCCATTTTAAAATATCCTCAACAGACAAGTGATAGCCAGAATTTTTGATAACTTTATCAACAATGTTGATTACAACTAATGGTCTTAAGGCATATGTTGCCGGAAGATCACTTATGGTTGCACCATATGGATTCCAGTGAGCCGGAGGATCCAATTGAGTACCATATTGATCTGTTTCAATTGAGTAAGCCGTCGCTACGAAACCATGCTGTTTATAAGTAAATTCTTCTCCCTTGTTTATATAACCCGCAATGTCTTTATGCGCCACAGCCGGCTTAAATGTAGAATTTCCAAACCCTGACCATACTGCTTGTTTTGGTTCAAATGCATGGGTTAAATCAATATATTTAGCCGATTTAAAACTACTGTCATATAACTCCCACAAGCTCTTTTTCTCTAAATCTTTGCCATGTACAAATAATGAACACAAAGATATTGTTAAAAGTAAAATTAATTTAGTTTTCATTTCTCATCCTATTAACAAACAACAAATACAAGTTAAATTATTGATATTCTAATATTATTTCTGCAGCATAAAATCATCAATACCCTTCAAAAACTGCTCTCTTTTGAGATCTAAACCTTTTATAGATTCAATCTCCATATAGTTTTTGTAAGCTTTACCTAGAGGGTTATTTTGCCAATCATTATGAGGAAAAAATACCCACGTATCTTTTGAAGAAATACCAAGCTTTACATCTCCACCTGAAAGTTCATTAATCCAATCTGATAGTTTTTCTAACAGCGCTAACTCTACTTTTCCTTTTTCAGAAGAAGCTAAAGTTGAAAACACTTTGGAATCTTTATAAAAAGTAAAACCTAAATTTTCAGGACTATTATTGGATCCAATCATCATTCCAAAGAAAATTGGTATATTTTTTTCTTGGAAAAAAAGCTCTTCCCCCTGATCTTGTATTTCAATAGAGGTTAAACGGGTCCAATTATCACTGGTAATATTCGCGTTATCCGAGCAGATAACTAAGGTACTATCTTGGGCATAAACATAGCCAATATGTGCAGCAAGCTTTAGTAAAGTTTTTTGCCCTACATCATTGTAAACAGTTGTCTTGATTACTACTGATGTAACGGTTTCTCCTTCATAGCCACCTAATATCAACTCTTGCCCTTTGATGGTGATATCTTTGCTTGATGGTTTTATTAAACTATTAATAATATCATCTGTTAGTGAAATAAAAACCTTACTAAATCTTTCTGTTTCTTCGTAACTTAAGGAAGTCGTTTTCTTTAATCTTTCAGATCCTATCGCGACAGTCGCTTTATGATGCGGGTGAGATGCGTACATAATCTCGCAATCTGCTCCTTTATCAGCATAAACGGGTAAGTTACTTAGTTCTGTTGCGAATACAACTTCACTGATTAAAAAACTTATAAAACATAACACTTTAATAAACGGCACTATTTGATCTCCGAAAGAACGTATCATAAAAATTAACTATGATACGTTCATTGTTGGCTTAGAAGTTATAAGACGCTTTAAAATAAACAAAACGACCATTAACGCCAAGTGGTGACACTCCACCATCATATGGCAAATTCCCAAAGTAACTAATATCGAATATCGATTCATCTGGGTATTCATCTAATAGGTTATTAACACCTAAGGAAACACTTAAATCAGTTGTTAGATTGTATTGAACATCAGCATCTACAGACCATTCAGCGCCATAAACTTGTGTTGGTTCAAAGCCGTCACCAAAATCAAACACGCGCATAGTTTCGCCATATCGAGTAGCTCTCATCAATACGGAAACAGACTCGTTCGACCATTTAGCAGAAAGTATAACTTTATCCTCAGGCGCGGCCGTTTCAAACGTATTGGTTTCTTCAATGCCAAAAACAGAAGGTTCTGGGTTGTTAACAACTTCAGTTTCATTGTTGTTATATGCTGCAGTAAGTTGCCAAGCATCAATGTTATATGACGCTACTACATCAAAGCCGCTTGTTTCAGTATCAACTACATTAGTGAAAAATCTGATGGCTTCTACACCTGATACATCACTAACTGAAATATTTTCTGACAAAGCAATACGGTCATCAATATCTACTTGATAATAATCAAACGTAAGATTGAAGTTATCAACACTCCAAACAACTCCCATACTACGGCTGATTGATTCTTCGGCTTCTAATGGAGCAGAGCCATTTGCAATAGCAAGAGGATCACTAACAGGTAAATTTAGCGTTGAAACCAAAGCGCCACCATCACCAAAACTCGATGAACGACCTGAATAATAAGATTGCGCTAATGAAGGAGCTCTAAAACCAGTACTAATCGCTCCTCTCAATGCCAGTCCCTCAAGTAACTCCCATCTTCCTGCAAGTTTACCATTTGTATTCGCACCAAAATCACTATAATCCTCATATCTCAAAGCTGTTGATAAGGTAAAGTGTTCTGTGACTTCAAATTCAGCATCTAAATATAAAGACCATGAATTTCTGTCTTCATCTACGGTATCTTCAGGCTTTAACCCTGCCCCTCCTTGAGAGCCAACATTTTTACTTGTGTCTGAACCTGCTATATATGACGCTTCATCACCTGCTTTTGTCGAATAATTTTCATTTCTTGCCTCGATTCCAGCAGTTAAATACATAGGAACGTTACCAATATCATAGGTGTTCGAAGCAGAAAAATTAAAAACCAGTTGAGAGTATTCATACTCTGCTCTATTAAAGCTTGTAGGGCTAGACTCACCTAACGATGCGTTTATAGAATTTTTAAGGTTATCATCAAAAACATTACTTCCATAAGATAGACTCGTATCAATTACCCATTCTTTAATATCACCTTCCAAACCAATTGTAAGAGCGGTATCTGTCACATTAGCAACTGCAATAGGTACAAAACCAGCGGGGTAAATAGAGGTGACAGAATTTGCACTTACAGGGTATCTAAAAAAATTAGAACCTTGCCCTTCTCGGTCAGCATATGTACCAAAACTATAGAGCGAGTAATCTGATGACAAGTCATATCGTAGGTTATATGCCAGACTTAGATCTGAAGTTTCACCATCACCAGCTTGATAGTTACGCATACCAGCTAAGGCATCATTGGGAGCAGCCTCAGGTGTTCCACTTGGAGGAACAGGAACAATCCATTCAGCAAAGCCAATAGTTGGTAGTTGGTCAAAACCGGCTCTATTAGTGCTTTCTCGCTCTCTAATTTCAGCACTTAAATTAAGAAAACCTTCTCCTAAGTCAATACCTTTATTCAATGATATTACCGTTGTTTCACCATCAGTAATGTTTTCATTAGTTGGTTCAAAGTCCGTCATATGTTGGCCATATGACACACTAACATTACCGTCTTCACTACTGTTTTTTAATACTATATTTATAACACCTGCTATAGCATCTGAGCCGTATTGTGCAGCGGCACCATCTCTTAAAACTTCTATTCGTTCTATAGAACTTGTTGGTATGGCATTAAAATCTACCGGTGCCGCACCTCTTCCAAGTTTAGACTCGGCGCTAATTACTGCGCTATTATGACGACGCTTACCGTTAACCAATACTAAAACTTGATCAGGGTTAAGGCCTCTTAGTTGCGCAGCTCTAACAATATCTCCCGCATCTGAATTTGACTGTCTAGGCATATTAAACGATGGAATATTTGCTTGTAGAAGACTACCAACTTCTCCACCTATAGTACCTGACTGAGCCAAGTCTTCTGCTGAAAGTATATCTACTGGCACGGTACTTTCTTGAATACTTCGACCAGGCACTCTGCTGCCGACGATAGTAATTTGTTCTAGATTTGCTTCTTGTTTATTTTCTATATTTTCTTCAGCAATTACAGCGCTTGAGAGGAGTATTGTACTAATTGCTATTACTAAAGACTTTTTATTAAATTTAGAATTCATCTTATTCACCTTAATTGTACGCTTATCTACTATTAAATTTTTCACTCAGCTTATTTCCCTTAATTAAGCCTTGCCAACAACGTTACATCTGTTCAACTTGTTTACATCTGTTCATTGTGATTACTTTTTAACATATAGAATTTAAAAGTGCAAGAAAACACTTTTAAATACTTATTTATAACAATAATTTAAATTATTAAAAACTCTTGAATGTTCTGTATTACAAACAGTTAGCTAAATTTTATCTATCAATTCCGCACGCAAGATTACCTAACGTAACTATCTCATTAGTCTTTTTCGTTACTATCATTGAATAAGTACCCAACGGCTTTTATGTAACTCGTTTATCATGAGAATTTTCTTTCTTTTATATTCAAGTTTGATTCATTCAACTATCTAGAGGATTGTTTAGGTAAGTTTTAGAGCAATCAGAGTGAACTTCTTGCTTAAATCTAACTTTATGACAATCACCACAGCAGTAAAACATTTTCAAAACTCATAAAATAAATAAGAAATTAACGTTCGAAACATAAATATTGAAGTAGAAAACATTACACGCTACAGCAATGATTTATCTTTGAATAAACGGATAAAATAGCAATTACGTTAATTGACTAACTTGCTCATTAACTAGCTGCCTTAATTTTTTGCAATTTTCGGCAACGCTATTGTCACCTTTATGCAAAGCTCCCCCGATGAGAAACATAATATCCCTACCATAAGCATCAATCATTTCTGGAACTCGAGTTAAGTTCATGCCGCCACCAGGAGAAGGAAATATTGACTTTATACTTCCCATATCACAAGTTGCGCCTTGAACGATATCTACACAAGCTTCTCGGCTAAACGAAAAACGTCCACCAAAGTTTGGATAAATACTCACATCAGCACCCGCCATGCGCATGAACTGTCCAAATAAAACAGCATGTGAATATCCACTATGACTTGATGAGACAAAACCACCTAATAATGATGGATGCCCTAAAATAGGCAGCGCTATTCGGTCATCATCAGCAATACAGCGCATGGTATCAAAGCCAGAGATACCCGGTAACAGCATTAAACCACCCACGCCTTGCTCTTTTGCCCAAAGTGCGTCTTCAAAAATCTGATTTGCAGGAGTATTGATTGTTGGTACATACTTACAGCTAAATCCTGTTTCTTTATTCGCTCGTTCAACTGCCTCAACACAAAGAGGCACCCTTTCACGAAATGGAGAAAATATTTGATCAGATATACCGTGATCATCTTTAATAAAATGAATGCCGCCTTTTGCGAATTCATACGCTTGTTGTGCCAATTGAACTGAAGATAGACCCATTGGTTTTAAAGCTGAACAAAAAAGTGGACTAACTGGCTCGTTACAAATTTCACGTAATCCTTTCATGCCAAAACGAGGGCCTTTGAAATTCTTAGTAAATGAATCAGGTAAAAGTAATCGATTAACTTGAACACCCGGTTGCAAACTAATATTGCCAAAAATAACGTTAATCGTTTGTGGCAAATTCATGCCAGTTATTTCATAAGCGTATGAAATAACTGCTTGCCACTGCGTTTCATTGACTTGTGAAAATGACTCTATTCGACCCAATATATGACGACGTATATCGTCATCGCCTATCAACTCAGCAGGAAATTCTATCGTTTGCTCAATACAAATATGCTCGGCTCGATGCTTCGCTTCTTCTTCATTACCTGTAATGAAATAAGAAACAGAAAAGCGTTCATTTGAAACGTTTAATTGAATATTTTCGATCATAGTGCCTCCACTTTAGAACTGCTGTTAGCATCCTCAATACGCACAGTTTCAAGATCTTCTTCAGTAATATTTAAGGAAACATTAAGTAGTTTCTCAACGCCTTTAACCAAAGAAATTGCATCTAGTTCATATTCTTTCATTAAATAGTTTTTACTGGCGCCATGAGCATACATATCCTTAAGCCCTAATCTGATTAACGGTTTCCCTATGGCATGCTCTGCCATTAACTCGGAAACAGCTGAACCAAGCCCGCCAACTATGCTGTGGTTTTCCATGGTAATTACGCCATTTTTACTGCCCTTAATCGCACCTAATACGGTTGGATCGGTGAAAGGTTTTAAGGTTGAAACATGTAAGTGTTTTACTGAGATACCTCTACTTTTAAGTACAGACACAGCTCTTAATGCTTCTTCAGTTACAATACTTGAAGTTAAAATGGTTAAATCTTCACCTTCGCTTAATACCCGAGCACGGTTAAATACCATCGGTTCATCTTTAGGAAATAAACGAGGCATATCACCGCGTAAAAAGCGCACATAAACAGGGCCATCAACAGCTTGTGCAAGATCTAACACCGACTCTACTTCTGTAGCATCACCTGTATCAAAAATAGTCATATTAGGTGTAGCTCGCATTATAGCAACATCTTCAATAGCTTGATGAGTAACACCGCCTGGCGTAACAATACCAGGTAAAAAACCCATCATTCTAACTTTCAAGTTAGGATAAGCAATAGACATAGCCAACTGATCATAAGGACGACGATAAATGAAAACAGCAAAGGTATGAATAAAAGGGGTAAAACCTTCTTTTGCCATACCGGCTGCCATACCCATCATATTTTGTTCAGCCATTCCCATTGGGAAAAAACGATCTGGGTAAGTATCGCGCCACTTACCTACTTCACAAGAGTTTGACAAATCAGCTGTCAGCACAACAACTTCCGGTTTATCTTTAGACCATTCAATAAAATTATTAACGTGTGGACGTGAAACTATCTCCATCATTTATACCTCTTTAGCCATAGCATCATATGCTTTTTGAAAACCGTCTTTCTCTTCTTGTGATGAGAATCGTAAATAGTGCAGTGTTGGGCGTTTTGTTTCCATTAACTCAACCCCTTGTGTCGGATTAGTTCTCGCTAAGATAAAGAGTGGTTTACCACCAGTATCCGTTTTCGCCAATCGATCAAATGCTTCTATATCATGTCCATCAACATCAACGGCATATGCGCCAAACGCATTTAATTTATCTTCTAATGAGCCTATCGCCATTACTGACTCCATAGGTCCATCACATTGTTGTTCATTAACATCAACGATAACTTTTATGTTATCTAATTTATAGTTTGCAAGCGCTTGAACAGCTTCCCAAGTTTGACCTTCTTGAAACTCACCATCTGACATCATTACCCAAGTAGTACCACTATCACCCTTCAGACGACGAGCCAAAGCAATACCGCCAGCTACACTGAGTGCTTGTGCTAAAGAACCAGAAGTAACTTCAGCACCAGGAGAGTGTTCCGCACTAATTAGTTCAACTGTGCTACCGTCTTGGTTAAATTCAGCCAACCCTTCAGGAGACATGCGTCCAGCTTCAATTAAGGCAACATAAAGGGGTAGCGCGTAATGCGCAGGTGAAAAAATAAACCTGTCTAGTTCTGGTCCTTTAGGGCCATTGTAATCCGCACCGGATATATATGGACGACCTTCACCTGGTACTCCTTTAAAAGGCTCTGGGATCATAGGCGCCGTTGACGGACCTAAGTTCATGCCACGAATGTAAAGATAAGCAAGCATCTCAGCTGAGGAACAAATTTGGCTTAAATAGCCACCATTATTTTCCATTACATATTGAAAACCACGTAAACGTATTTTGGCAGCTACCCGTTTGACTTCTTCAGTCCATTTAATTTCTGCTTTCATATTTATAACTCTTTTATTTTTCGTAAATTTTCAAGAAAAGGAGGATATACAATCCCTTTTTCCGTAATTATTGCTGTAATTAACTCTGCTTGAGTTACATCAAATGCAGGGTTATAAACTTCAATACCTTCTGGGGCTACTCGAGCACCATCAATAACAGTAACTTCCGTTGAGTCTCTTTCTTCAATTTCAATATCTCCGCCACATGAAGTTTCAAGGTCGATGGTGGATAAGGGTGCTGCCACATAAAAAGCCACACCATTTGCCTTAGCTACCGTCGCTAAGTTACAAGTACCGACTTTATTGGCAAAATCACCATTTGCAGCAACGCGATCACAACCGACTACGCACATGTCAACATCAAACTTTTGCATTACATGTGAAGATGCACCATCAACAATCAGCTGATGAGATATTCCTTGTTGTTGTAATTCCCAAGAAGTTAAACGTGCGCCTTGCAAACGGGGACGGGTTTCATCAACAAAAACATGAACCTTACGACCTGACTCATGAGCCATTCTGATAACACCAAGCGCAGTACCATAGTCAACCGTTGCCAATGCTCCTGTATTACAGTGATGCATGAAGGTAACTTTTTCTTCTGGCAACAACTCCAATGCAAAAGTCGACAAACTCTTATTTATAGCGATATCTTCAGCTTCAATATCTTTAGCACAAGCTAGAACAACCTTTCGGTACTCATCTGCAGTTGTATAAGCTTGTTTGGCCACTCTTTCGGCCATTTGATCTAAAGCCCAAAATAAATTGACTGCAGTTGGCCTTGCAGCTCGAATAATCTTATCCGCCTTAACAAATGACTCTGCAAGTTGATTCAAGTCATCAGATTTACTTTCAAAAACAGCGAGCACTAAACCATATGCAGCTGCAACACCGATAACAGGTGCACCTCTTACTGTCATATCAGTAATAGCCTCCGCTACTGCAATAACTGTGCTGTAGTTATTATATTCAACTTTCGCTGGCAGAATCTTTTGGTCTATTAATCTAATGGCCTTCTGTTTTTCTAACCATTCAATACTTTTATAAGGTCTCATTTTCTTAACTTCTCTTTAAAATTTAAATTTTTACATGTTGTACTTTCTAGCATTGCAACAACAACTTAACTACCATCAACACGCTGTTTATGTGCTGAGTTCCTATCGTGTCGATTAGTTTTTAAGTGTGGATAGAAATCCTGAAATCAACGTGCTTAACTTGGGTATAATGCTAACAACACTTTCCCAGACTTCTTCTTCTGTCGTAACATTTTCTGAATCAACATCATGAATTGCCATATTAGTAATGGCACTAATAGTTAACACTTGGATATCGGAATTACGCGCCACCATGACTTCAGGAACAGTAGACATACCAACGGCATCAGCACCTATCATTGACATGAAACGTATTTCCGCAGGCGTTTCAAAACAAGGGCCCACTACGAATGAATACACACCACGATGTATGTTTATTTGATTTTTATTTGCTATTTTTTCAACTGTATCCAAATAACTCGGTTCATAAGCTTTATTAAGTGGGGTAAATCTAGGACCAATCTCTGGGATATGCGAACCACGAGTAGGATCTAAACCAGCCATACCAACTAGGTTGATATGGTCTTCAATTAGTACTAAATCACCTACTTGGTAAGATTTGTTTATGCCACCTGCAGCATTGGTAATAATGAGTGTTTCTACACCCAATTCTTTCATCACTCTGATTGGAAAGGTTACTTGTTGAGGTGTGTAACCTTCATATATATGAATACGCCCTTGCATGAGTACTACGGGTACGCCTGATAGCTTACCAATACATAATTGACCTTTATGACTAGGTGCACCGGATACACAGAAATGAGGGATATCTGAATAAGGTATAATAATTGCTTCTTCAACTTCTTCAGCTATTATTCCTAAACCAGAGCCTAAAATAGCGCCAACGCTTGGTGTTATGGTAATCTTTTGTTTTATGTATTCTGCGGCTTCGCAAATTGCATCATAATCAATTAATTTATGATTCACACTCTAACTCCTAAATTGTCAAACTCAACAGGCGTTACATTTGTAAACCCTGTGAACTAATGTAAATAATTACATTATTTTGCTTTTCGTGCAACTGTTATTTACTTATTTTTACACCCATCAAAATAATTAACGACGCGATAAACTTTATTCGAGCAACCTTAATTAATTCACTAGATACCTTACCATTCTCATGAAGACTAAACCGCTGCTAGTAACTAATTAAAGGGTTAACTGTCCATTGGTTTACGTGTCTATTGAGTTTAGTTTATAGTCGAACATATTGAGCTTTACAATTGAATAGGACTTAAGTTTATTGGGAAGTTAGAGCCAAGTTGAAGAAGGCTGATTACAATGTTCGATAAAAGAAGGTGGTAAGTATACTTATAGGGTATTGATAGAAAATGAACCGATTGAAAAGGCTTTCTAGAACATCCCAATGAGCAAATAGCTGCCCACTGGGGATATCGTGGAAAATTTTATCTCATAGTAGTGGCTGAATAATTCAACCCCTACATTTAATGGGAAGGCTTGCCGCTGACTAGCGTTTTCATAATAATTCTGCTTTTAGCATTCGCGGCGTCTTTCACACTTTTACTATCCAGTGTCAGAACTTTACGGTCTTTCATTAGTAATTTTCCAGAGACCATCGAAGTAACAACATCATTCGCATCAATAGCATATACTAGATGAGAAACTACATTGTACATTGGTGACAGTCTTGGACTATCAAAAGATACTTGAATCATGTCGGCACGTTTACCTGCTATTAATTGACCAGTCTCCTCACCAAGCCCTATGGCTTCGGCCCCCATGCTGGTAGCCATTTTTAACGCAGTTAACGCAGGTATGGCAGTAGGATTGTTCATCTTAACTTTATGAATTAAGGCACTTAAACGCATTTCTTCCCATAAGTCTAGATCATTATTACTTGCGGCCCCATCAGTCCCTAAACCAACGAGAACGCCCTCTGCTAACATTTTACTAACAGGTGCGATACCAGAGGCTAGCTTCAAGTTAGAAGTAGGATTATGAATAACCCCTACTTTGTGTTTAACCAGCATTTTTATATCTTTCTCATTAGGATGAACCATATGAGCAGTAATTAAATTTCCAGGAGCAAAACCTAAATCAAGAACATGTTTTACCGGAGAAGCATTATAACGCTCCTGTATTATTGCAGACTCAATTTCTGATTCAGCTACATGAATACTTACAGGAGTTTTCATCTCTTTAGCCTTTAACGCTACTTGTTTCAGGTGTTCTGGAGAAACTGTATAGGGGGCATGGGGACCAAAACCTGGTGTTATACGTTCATTTTTTCCTTGCCAAAGCTTAACAAATTCAACGGCGTCTTTAAAAGAGTTATCCCAACCAGTAGAGCCCGGAGCTGGAAAATCAAGCGCTACCCCCGTAATTACTGCCCGTAATCCACAGTGTTCAACAACTTCAGCAGTAACATTTGCATAAAAATACATATCAACGAAGGTTGTAGTTCCCCCACGAATCATTTCCCAACACGCAAGCTCGGAGCCAACTCTAATAAAATCTTTATCAACAACAGTTGATTCAACAGGAAATATATAGTCATTGAGCCAAGTCATTAAATCTAGATCGTCTGCAAATCCTCGTAATAAAGTCATTGGTGTGTGGGTATGCCCATTGATCAACCCCGGCATTAGAATTCGACCAGAACCGGAAATCTTTTGTTTTGCGCTATATTTTTTGTCTATTGCAGATCGTGTGCCCACGGCTATAATATTATTGCCGATAACGACTACTGCACCATCTTCAATCACAGGTTGATCTGTTACCATTGTAACAACATAATCCCCATAAATAATGCTATCTGCATTCACTACCTCTGCATAAGTAGGTTTCAAAAAGAAAGCAAACATTACGCAAAGACTAATTACTGCCTGTTGATATTTATATGATTTATTCATTTACACCTGTCCATTTACTTAATTGAATCTACGAAACCTTTATTGATCTATTAATTAATTTTTATGCTATTTTTTGTTCGATTATAGGGTTTCGTTTATGCTTAAATTGTAGAGTCAACATCATTAATAAAATGATGCCATACAAAATAGCGCAGCCAATAAAAACAGTTGTTATACCTGCCCTATCAACAATAAGGCTACTAACATAGGGGGCAATTGTTCCTCCAATCCCTCCACACAAATACATAAAGGTAACATGTTGGTAATGCGGTTTTTTAATATACGATAATCCCCATGCCATAAATGAATGATAAAGGGCGGCTATAGCCAGACCAAAAGCATAAGCAATGTATGAGACCCACTTAAATGACTCAATACTCGCGAAGGTAAATAAACTTATGCAACCTATAACCACAACTATAATTAAAAAAGTTTGTACTTTTATTTTAGAAACAACAAAGGCTGATAAGATAGATCCAATTAAACCTGCTAAGAATATTTTTGGAATAATTTCGGAAGCAATACTTTCAGTAATAGCAAATTTTTCAACTAGAAAAACGGGTAACCAAATAATAGGAGTTAAACTGCAAATAATGGCAAAAAACAAGGAAATACCAGCAACGGTTAGTCCAATGTTCCACTCAGTACTTTCATCATGAGAAACATTTGTGCTTACATTAAAATCAAAACGTGTAAACAGCGCCAAAATAACGATTATAAGTGTTGCACTTGCAACAACAAGGTAACCAATACTCCATGAAAAATTACTAGAAAGTAAGTACGCTGTGATGAATGGAAATACCATCCCTCCTGAATTATATAGTGCATCTTGTGAAACAAGTAAAGAACCCCGTTTTTGTTCGCTCCATATCTCGGTAAGTATTGTACTAGAAGCACAAACACCGACACCACAGGCTAAGCCAATGAAGCTGAGCAAAAAAGAGATTGTGGTGAAATTAGGGACAAAATGCATAAACAAAGTCAATAAAAACACAGCTAAATAACAAGTAATAATGACTAATTTAATTTTAAAATATCGATAAATTACCAGTGACAATATATTGCCTACTAAAATCCCACCGAGATACCAAGAAAACTGTGTTGAAGCGGAAGTTAGCTCTACTCCAAATTGTTCCGACATTGGTTTAATAAGCAAACCTATCTGCGTGCCAAATCCCGATAAAGTGAAAGAAATAAGCAAACTTATTACTGTTAATGAAATTTTGTTTGAAAACATACTTATACTCACATTATAATAAAATCAATCGGGTTGCTAAGGCGTAAAAACTTACAATATAGGAACATTAACTTATTAATATAGCCACATCATAAAATCACTTAAATTTTTTCTGTTAAAACGACTAATTGTATTTCGATTCTCTTTACTGGAAACACCCAGAACAAAACAATAGTTCACAGACTTTACATTTGTAACACTACAATCATCAAATAGCAAGTTAAACAATCGTTTTTGGAAATTGAAAAAAAACACATTAATTTTTTGCATCTCGTCAGGCTAACTCTGCGATAGACATGATCATTAATCACGTTTAAATCAAAGCCCCTCAAACAAAAATTAATGGTTAGGCTGTTTGACAGACTTCATTGCAAGTCTGTTCAATAAGAAGCTAAAGAGCATTTTTATGTATTGAAAGTATATCTTCAATAACAGCATAGCCAGTTTCCATACGTCCGGCACCAGGACCAATTAAGGTAATATCACCTAACAATTCTGTTGAATAAGTAATAGCATTCGTTGCACCAGTAATTGATGCCAGAGGATGCTCATTAGAGACCATTTCAGGTTTAACAGATGCGACAAATCCATTTTCAGTATTCTCTACTGTGCCAATCAATTTCCACTGTTTATTAGCACTTTTAGCATTAGAAATATCAACACTTGTTATATGGCTAATCCCTTTTCGCTCGATATCATTTAGTGTAAGTGATAAATCCATTAGAAGATTACCTAAAATCACAACCTTTGCAGCAGCATCATGCCCTTCAACATCCCCTGTAGGATCAGCTTCCGCATAGCCAAGTTCTTGAGCCTGTTTGAGCGCATCTTCATACTCAACTCCAGCAGACATCTCACCTAATATGTAATTTGTTGTTCCATTGAGAATCCCTTGAATTCTTGTTATTCCTGCTGCTAACAACATTTCATTGCCTAAGTTTATTGAAGGGGTTCCACTCATTACAGTACCTTCAATACCTATTTGAACATTTTTACTCAATGCTAATTGACGAAGTTCAGGAAAATGCAGAGCAACAGGTCCCTTGTTTGTCATAGAAACATGCATACCATTATTTAAAGCTTTCTTCACATGGCTTAATGCAGGTTCACCTGTTTGAAGATCCGTAAAGGCGAGCTCTACTAGTATATCAGCGCCACTATTGTTAATAGTTTCAATAGCATTCCAACCTTTTATGGGGGACGATGTGTTTTTTAGATCGCCATGTTCTTTAAGATCAGATAATAAAACCTCAGGGTCAAAACCAAATGGGTTTGCAATACTGCCTTTATACAAATCGCATACCGCTACAATACTTAAATCAATACCAAACTTTTCATTTAATAGTGATTTTTTTTCACTCACTATTTTAGTCAATCCTTGACCAACATTTCCAAAACCGATTATTGCTAATTTATATGTTTTCATTAAGTATTTCCTAAGTTATTTATGTTGTTATTTTCAATATGAGTTTGAGATTAATTACGTAAATTAAAACAATAAGTCTTTAGTTCAGTCATTTCTGCAACGGCATTCATTACACCTTCTCTACCAACACCTGAACCTTTTACTCCTCCAAAAGGCATTGCATCTATTCGATAATCACTACTGTCATTTATAATAACTCCACCACATTCCATTGCATCTGCGAGCTCAAAAGCTGACTCTAAATTTGTTGTAAAAACCCCTGCCTGTAAGCCAAAATCAACATCATTTGCTTGTGTTATTGCCTCTTCTTTTTCTGAAAATCGATACAAGACAGTAACGGGGCCGAACACTTCTTCTTTAGCAATTAAGCAATCATCACTTACATCAGTTAATACTGTAGGTTGAAAAAAGTTCCCTTCCCTTTTTCCACCACACAGCAATGTTGAATTTTTTTCGATAGCGTCTTGTACCATTGATTCAACTTTACATGCAGCGTTTTCATTAATCATTGGACCCATTTGAGTAGATTCACAAAGCTTGTCTCCCATATAAAGACTGTTTGCACGATGACAAAATTCCGTTACAAATTGGTCAAATATCTCATCTTGAATATAAATCCTTTGAACATGTAAACAGTTCTGACCCGCAGCCCAAAATGCACCACTAACGCATGCCTCTAATGCTAAATCAACATTGGCATCATTCATTATGATTACCGGACAATTGCTACCTAGCTCCATTGACATTTTCTTTAAGCCTGCAAGCCTTAAAATTCTTTCACCTACAATTTTCCCCCCGGTAAAAGAAATCATATTAATACGAGGATCAGAAACAATCATATCGCCAATATCAGCACCGTATCCTGTAACCAGATTTAAAACACCTTCTGGCAAAGTGGTTTTATTAAATAGATCTACTAGCATTTTTGCTACTAAGGGTGTCTCATGGTGAGGCAGTAATATCACTGAGTTGCCTGCTGCTATTGCCGGCCCTATTTTATGAGCGACTAAATTTAGAGGATCATTAAAGGGAGTAATTGCGGCAATGACACCAAGTGGTACTCTACGAAAATATCCAAATCTATTTTCTGAACCAGGTGCTTGGTCAAAAGAAATTGTTTCTCCATTTAACCTTCGAGCTTCTTCAGCACTAATTCGTAGAGTATCTACACACCTAGAAACTTCTTTTCTCGCCTCTAGAATTGTTTTAATACCTTCACGGGCAATCATTTGTGCAAACAATTCTTTTTGATTTTGAAGATTTTCTGCAACTTCAGTCAGTACCGACATTCGTTCATTTGCAGAAAGTGCCTTCGCTTTATTTGCACCTGATACTGCAGCTTCAATTATTGATTCCACTTCAACTTTTGAATTATTAATAACCAATCCAACTAAACTACCGTCTTGTGGGTTTAATACTTTTATTTGTGATTGTGAGCTTTGTGTATCGTTAATAGGTGTTAGTGTCGCACTTTGGATAGTAGACATACCGAAATCCCTCATTTCATTGTTAAACAAACTACAGCTATCTTAGCCAAACAAAATGATGTAAAAGCATCGATTTTAAGTATATTTTCGATTTATATTTGCGCAAATATCTATATTTCGATACATTAAATCGAATTACAAAATAAACCAGATAAAACAATGAAATTAAATAAACAAGATCTAAAAATATTAGAATTATTACAAATCGATGTAAAAACTAGTGTAGAACGACTTTCTGAAGAGGTTGGATTATCAACTGCAAGTATACAACGTAGGCTAAAACGTTTAAGGGATAGTAAAGTTATCGCTGAGGAAGTTGCGATTATCTCACCTAAATCAGTCAATCAATTAATGACTTTTATTATATCAGTACAGTTAAATAGAAATTATAGTGATTGTTTCAACTATTTTAAAACCAAAGTAAAAAATAATAAAAACATACAACAATGTTATTACATTACCGGAGAAGCTGATTTTATTATTATATCTACAGCAAAAGATATGAAAAATTTCGAAGAATTTACTCAATCATTTTTTTTCAGTGACAATGCTGTCCTTCATTTTAAAACCTCTGTAGTCATGGGAAGAACAAAAGTGAGCTTAGCATTGCCGCTTAATGCTGTTGATGTATAAAGCATGTAAATTCTTTTACGGCTTACTTTCTTATATGAAGAACGGCAAGTAATAACAACTCTTTGTAGAAAGAGCATTTAATATCTAGAGAAATTATTAAACGGCCATCAATGGTCAATAGAGCTTTCAAGTAGGTGCATCTCAAGAAAAGCACTTGCTGAAAACATTATCACATGTTACAAATGCAATATCACTGAACAAATGTAACACGAATTATCTTGCGACTTCTATTGTCATGCTACGTATGATTTACGTCAAAAGATTTTGATAATTAAATTTTTAGGAACACTCTAATGAAATTAGTACAACTAACCTGTTTTATTATATTAATAACGTCAATTTTTGGCTGCACTAATTCACCAAATAAAGTAGAACAGAGTAATCAAAACATAATCCCTCTAAATGAAAACATTCATTTATGTCAAATTATATATGCTCCTCATCCTCATAAAAAAGCGATTAAAGCAATAGGGGAACAACGATTAAATAGAACATTATCGCTTTCTTTTGAAGAGATGGTGCATGTTAGCGAAGCTTTTATACCAATGACCCAGTCGTTAGTTGAAGAAATCATAGAAGAAGATGGTTCTGCAATCGAGGTAGTTGGACATGAAGTAATGTTAGGTGGTTATGAAGGAGAATCAATACCTTCAGTCGTCATTAACACAAAAATAAAAGATAAAACAAGCGCAAATTCATTATTAAAAATAGCGGCCGAGATAGGCTTTATTTATTCTCAAGATAGTGCTTTAGTTATTTGTGATTATAATGTTAACAACCAATTCGAAGAAGTAAATTCTGTTGAATTAAGAGATGAAGGAAACAAGGCTTTTTTGAATGAAAACAGTGCTCCATTATTGTTCGGGATGATGATCGGCGCACATAACAGTGTTGAAAACTTAGGTTATAGCTATTTTAAAGATTCTAACGTTTTTTCGACATTTGTAAACTTGAATACAGAGAACAAAGAAGTAATGGTCATTAATGATCTCGTTACATGGTTGTATAAGTTATCTAATGGAGAGGTTTCTCTTAAAGTTACATCGACTCCTACTTGGATTTTTTTCCCGCATAATAATTGGGATAAAAATCAGCAAGGGGAAGGCTTTTATGATTACCTTGACGTAAAAGATATTGATAATAAGTTAATGGACAAAAGAAAATTATTTCTTAAAACGCTTGATGATGTACTTTCAGAAATAGATTAGTTGAACACTACATTTTGATGTATTATGCACAATCACTTGCTTTCAGAGAAGATCATTTTTTGATTGTAAGTTATTGGGTTTAATTTAAGGGAAGATATGGCAGAACTAACAAAAGGCGAAACTTTAATAATTAAAGCTGCGTCACTTTATTACATTACAGGGTTAACTCAAGAACAAATTGCAAAACAATTTGGAGTGTCCCGTCCTACTGTCGTTCGAATGCTTAAAAAAGCTGTAGATGAAGGTTATGTTGAAATTCGCATGACTAAAAAGTTACCTCGAACGATGGAGTTAGAGACCCAATTACACGCTAAATATGCTACCAATCGATTAAATCATATCATAGTCGTTGAAAGCGATGGCAATGACGAAGATGCAAAAATTGCAGTTGGAATTGCTTCAGCAGAATATTTAGAACAAAACCTTAAAAAAGATCATATTTTGGGCATAGGTTGGAGTAGTACACTTACTCATATTCCAAAGTACGTAAAGAATATAAAAACCTCTCCTCAAAGAGTTGTGCAATTAGGTGGCTATTTACAAGGATTAGGTACTGCGAGTGCCCAGAATATATCAATACAGCTGGGTAATGTTTTAAATACTTCTGTTGAAACAATCCCCGCCCCCGTGTTATTAGAAGATAGTATGGTTTGTCAGGCGTTACTAAAAGATATTTCTGTAGCTAACACGATGAAGTGGATCTCAAAATGTAATATTGGATTAGTGGGCATTGGTGTAGCGACTAAACAGTCTACATTAGTGAAAGCAGGATATTTAAAAGAGAAAGAAGTAGAGAAAGTAAACAAGCAAGGTGCTGAAGGAGAAATTCTAAGTCATTACTTTGATAAAGAAGGTAAAGAGTTAGTTACACCTTGGTTTAATCGAATGGTTTCTGTCGACCTTGAAACCTTAAAGAATATAAATAATTTGATAGGCGTAGCAGCAGGAGAAGATAAAGCAAAAGCGGTTAATAGTGTCATTAAAAGTGATATTATTAGTACTTTGGTTATTGATGTTTCACTAGCAGAACAGTTACTGAAAATGAATGAATAACCTCAATCCAGAAGTTTCAAGTTGAAGATGGAAGTCTTATGTCTTATTGTGAACTATCCTAATTTCACTCGCGGAGCTAGTTCATTTAATATGAAACCCAGATTGTTGTGACTTACTAAAAACCAATCTACACATACAATAAAAAACCTGCTCAAATATGTTAAATTACGACTCTTCGTATAAGCCCAATAATATGGATTGTGGGTCTCTACCAGGAACCAATAAATCCTGATTCCGAAGAGTTTAGTGCGATAGTGCTTTTCTCTTTGTACGGATCAATTTTCTTCAAAAGATAAGTGCTGAATAAACTTTTTATTTATTAGGAACTGAATCATGAAAGAATTCATCCAATCCTTACCAAAGGTTGAGTTACATCTTCATATCGAAGGAACACTTGAGCCTGAATTGATGCTTAAGCTTGCAAAGCGTAACAATGTTCATATTCCTTTCAAATCGATTGCTGAGGTTAGAGATGCATATAATTTTCATAACCTACAATCGTTTCTAGATATTTACTTCCAGGGAGCCGATGTATTAATTAATGAACAAGATTTCTTTGAGCTAACTTGGGCCTACTTACTGCGCTGCAAAGACGATAATGTTTTACATACTGAAGTGTTTTTTGATCCCCAAGCGCATACCGAACGAGGTATTTGTTTTGACACTGTAGTTAATGGTATTCATAGAGCACTTATAAAAGGCAGAACAGAGTTAGGTATCAGTAGTAAACTTATTATGTGTTTCTTACGTCATTTGGATGAAGAGTCAGCATTTAAAACATTGGTTCAGGCACAATCACATAAAGATAAAATCATAGCTGTTGGGTTAGATTCAACTGAAATTGGTCACCCCGCGGAAAAATTTGAGAGAGTATTTAAACAAGCTATTGAGCAAGGGTTCTTAACCGTTGCTCATGCTGGTGAAGAAGGGCCAGCAAGCAATATCTATGAGGCATTGAACTTACTTAACGTCACTCGAATTGATCATGGTGTTCGCTGTATAGAAGATGAAGCTTTAATAAAACACCTAATTACTGAACGCATTCCTCTGACTGTGTGTCCTTTATCAAATATTAAACTAAAAGTATTTAATAGTATGGAACAACATAATATCGTAACTCTTCTTAGAAAAGGGGTATGTGTAACTATTAACTCTGACGACCCAGCTTATTTTGGTGGCTATATGACAGATAACTTTTTTGCGGTAACAAACGCACACTCTTTGAGTAAAACTGAAATTGCACAATTTACGTTAAATGCAATCTATGCGAGCTTTATTTCCGGTAGTGAAAAAGAACAACTAACAATAGTGACTCAAAGGTATTTAGACCTACACCAATAGCACTTTATTTAATAGATATATGTTTGGACCAAAATTAATTTACTGTCGATACCTGTTCAAGGTCACGAAGCGCTAAACCTAACATTATATTTTCGACATTTCATTATCCAAAAACGGAATAAATTCTTCGGTAACTTTAGATAAATTTCGGTTTTCTAAGTGTAAGGCGTTAACACTAAAATTTAAGGGCGGGTCAAAAGACGCCATTGAAATATTATCAGACAAATTTCCCAATGCAGTAAACTTATCAACGACACAAATGCCCGCGCCTTGAGCTACTAACCTTACGGCAATAAAATAGGTTTGCACCTTTATTGGCGATTCAAGAGTGATATTCTCTTTCATCATACGAGTCCATAATAAGTCACCTAACGGACCACTTTCACTAATATCTATGTATTCAAAATCTTGTAATTGGCTTAATGTTAGTTTATTCGGGCAATCAGGAAAACTCACTTTCGGATAAACAATGACTAGCTCTGATTGGGCAAATTCAATAGACGTCACACCTGGCATTACATTGGGAGAAAACAATATTGCTAAATCACATTTATGTTCAAGTAGCGCTTGCATTACTGCATCGTTATGTACGGTTTGCACATTGAAATTAACTTTATGATGTTTTTCATGATATTTAGCTATGGCATTTGGAATGACATCAAAGCCTAAGGCAGGAGTAAGACCAAGGTTTATATGACCATACTCAGATTTTTTAATATTTTCTGCAGTATTTTTAATTGAGCGCATTTGCTGGTAAATTTTATCTACTTCATCAAACAGCATTTCTGCTTCGTCAGTTGGGATTAATCGACCTTTTACTCGTTCAAATAAATTAAAACCTAATTGCATTTCAGCATGAGATAATACCTTGCTCACCGAAGGTTGTGAAACATGCAATATTTTGGCTGCATTAGTAATTGAGCCAGTGGTATAAATGGCATGAAAAATTTCAATGTGTCTTAAGCGCATACTGTTATTCCTATCAAAGCCTTATAATAAACATAGCAGTTAGCTAGGTGTTTGACTCTTCTTTATCTATAACTTCAGGTTATAGGGTCGTATAGGAAGAGGAATTGTTTGGGAACTAGTTCCCGACAAATGGCAAGCTTAAATATAGCTGTATTACCAAGGCATTAGTAATATCAATAAAAAATGCGCCCACTAAAGGAACAACTAAAAATGCTTGTGGGGATGGCCCGTGACGAGCGACCAATGATTCCATATTGGCAACCGCTGTTGGTGTTGCTCCTAAGCCAAAACCACAATGGCCACCGGCGATAATAGCAGCATTATAATTTCTTCCCATCACTCTAAAAGTAATAAAGTAAGCAAACATCATCAGCATAATTGTTTGAATTAAAATAATAACTACCATGGGTCCCGCTAAATTTGCCAATTCCCACACTTTTAATGACATTAAAGCCATGGCAAGAAAAATAGAAAGTGACATAGTGCCCCATAAATCTATGCAAGCTCTACTGATAGTATAACGTTTAGAAAATTCACATACATTAGTCGCTAAAACACCAAATAATAACGGCATTAAAAAAGCGGGTAACACTACATCTATTGATTTTAAATGTTGATAGAAAAAGTGACCAACCACGATACATAATAAAATAATGAACAAGGTTTCCATCATTTTCTTGGGTGTAACTAAATCGTGATCTTCTGGATTAAAGGTAATGGTATCGTCAAGCTCTTCATGGTATTCATCAGCCTTTAAGCCATAACGTTTGATTAATCGCTTACTTACCGGACCACCAACCAACCCGCCTAACACTAACCCTAATGTAGCGGCGGCCATGGCTAATTCAAAAACACTTGACGGCATATTATATTCAGCAATAAATAAATCAGCATAAGTTGCCCCATTACCATGACCGCCAGATAATGTTACTGAGCCACCGATAAGGCCCATTAATGGCTCTAGCCCTGAAGCCATGGCTAAGGAAACACCTAAGGCGTTTTGTACTAATAGGTATACGGTTGCGACACCTAAAAAAAGTACCACCTTCGGTCCGCCCTTTAGTAATAAAGAATAGCTGGCACCTAAACCTACCGTGGTAAAAAATAGGGTCATAAGTGGATTTTTAAAGCTCATATCGAACTGGAAATCAATTAAAAATACACTGTGAACAAAAGCGGCAAAAAGTGAAAAAACAATGCCGCCAACTACTGGCTCTGGGATATTGTTATTTCTTAAAAAGGCAACTTTACTGTTACAAAAGTATCCGATAAAAAGGATCATTAGTGCTATCACTAATGTTTCGACTAAATTTATTTCGATATTCATGACTTAATACCCAATGTTTATATTTACATTTTGCTTAACACATCTTCTATGCTGTCAGCTTGGCGAATACATTCTATTGTTAATTTTTCATCCGAACCAGAAACACTATACACACCAACTCTAGGTAAGCTGTTGTAATCAAAGTGATTAGTAAAGTAATATCCGCCAGTATCGTGTACCATAACGTAATCATTGGCAGCTAATTTAGGTAGGGATTGATTTACGCAAATCAAATCACCAGCAAAACAACAAGGTCCGGCGACATCGGTAGCGACTAGGCCAGAATTTTCTGCAGTGCGCTCTTCCCCACATGGTGAATAGCCAGTTACTCGAAGAGGCCAAGATTTAGGCAAAAAAGCGGTGCGAGTAAGCACTTGAGCACCAGCATGGGTGGTTGCAATATGGCGACCACCTGAGTTTTTTGTATATTCAACCCGGGTAATAATCACACCATTTTTAGCGACAATAGCTCGACCAAATTCTGTTTTTACTTGGTATTTATTAGTAAAGATTAACGGCACTGTAGCCTTTAACATATCGGCGTACTCTTGAAAACTTGGCGTTACTTCTTCTGATGTAAAGTTTACTGGTAAGCCACCACCTATATCTAAACGAACTATTTGTTGGTGGCCAATATCAGTATTAATTTCTTCGGCTAAATCAGTAATAGCCTTAACACCAACTGCCATCAACTCAAGTTCGCAACCTTGTGAGCCGGTGTGAGTATGAATGCTGGTTAACCAAGGACGCTCTTTGTAGATATTAATGAGCTGTTGACGATTATCGCCATCTGCCAAAGCAAAACCAAATTTAGACGTTGCTGTTGCTGTACTTGTGGAAGCAATTTGACCACTACCAATTTGTGGATTAACACGAAAACCAATAACAGACTTAGTCTCAGGGAATTCTTCTATGATTTGGTCAATTCGTGCGAGCTCTTGCAAATTATCAATATTAAGTGAAATGTTATGTTTAATGCAGGTGCGTAAATCAGCTAGGGTTTTAGCAGGAGAATCGAAAATAATGTCTTTAGCATCAAAACCAGCCGCACGAGCAATCATTAATTCCCCTGGACTGGCAACTTCAGCACCCATACCGTATTCGCGCAGAGGTTTTAATACGTTAACCAAGGCATTTGCTTTTACCGCGAAGGTATGGAAAAAGTTATCAGGAAATGCCGCATAAGCGTCATTAACTGTTTTTTCTAAGCCATTTAAGTCCATGATTCCTATGGCTGTTAAATTATTATCGATTATGTCTGCTTTGATAGCGCAGTTAATTATCTCTTGTTTTCTGCTCATTATAGGTATCTTACTTTATTTGATTACAGGGAAAATGTCGCTAACGACATTAGGGTCTATATTCATTGAATACATTTAAGATAATCTAGCTTTGTAAAAAACGATATTAGTTAATCTTTCGAGCTATATAACCTAGGGTTATGTGGTGATTGAGTGATGTAGTCAACCTATCGGTTTATAAGGTACAACGTTAGGTTATAGCTTATAAAAACAAATGAATTTGCTAGAAAAAGCACGAGTAGCTACGCTTTTAATTACAGCGACAACAAAACAAATACCATATAAGGCGCCAATGCATGAGGGGTCTTACTTAATTAAACTTAAGGTAATTCATTGTGACTTCTATGACCGATATAAAATTAACTCAATATATAAATAAAAACTATGATGAAGCAGACATCCTAGTTTTTGATCAGTTTTCTCAACAACTGTTTGACTGTTCATTGAATGATGACGTTCAAGCATTAACAGTGTTGCAGCGTTATCAGATAGCATTACCTTTGTGGCAAACGTTTTCTAGTAAAACAAACAATGCTAATAAAGTTATTATTAATGATTTAGAGCAACAAGAAATTACAAGTCACGGTACTGCCCTGCATATTATTACCAAAGATAAAGCTTTTCTTGTTGACTCTATTTCAGAATTAATTCACTCGCTTGATTATAAAATAAATGTATTTATTCATCCTGTAATAAAGAAAATACGTAGTAACCAAACTTTATCATCAACACATCATAAGCAAAGTAATGAACAACTCAATAAACAAAGCGATGAACAGGTAGATAATGAATCAGTCATATATATTGAGTTAACGAATCAGCTTAATAGTCACGCTAAAGCATCACTTGTCGATAAAATACATCAGCTGCTTTGTGACATTAGTGCAGTAAATAACGATTGGGCAGCAATGCTGAATCAAATAGATTCGGTGATCTATGCAAATAGCCAAATAAACAACAACTATGATATTAATAGCTTTATGAAGTGGCTTGGCCAAGATAACTTTGTTTTTTTAGGGCATTACATTTTTTCGTTAGATAACGACTATGCAAATAACGTTAATCAAACAAGCCTTGGTATTCTTCAAGAATGTAATACTAATGAAGCACTAGCTGTTAGCGATTTAACAAGTATAAATAAAGAATTAACCTCATTTATTGTTGATGATTCATCTCTGTTGGTTTCAAAATCCACGTTAAAATCAACTATCCACCGTCATGATTATTATGATCAAATTAATATAAAAGAATTTTCTGAACAGGGAAAAGTTATCGCTGTTCATCGCTTTGTCGGTTTGTTTACTCAAGTCGCCAATAAACTCAGTCCAAACAAAATTCCTTATTTAAAATTTAAGCTAGGTGAGGTATTACAGCGACTAACCTTGAAAGTTGATAGTCATAATTATCGTAAGTTCACTCACATTCTAGCTTCTTTACCTAAAAGAGAATTATACGAGAGCAATGTTGAACAACTTTTAGGTTTAGCTAAAGGAATTTACAATCTCAATGCTAAAAGCAAATCAGGCGCGTTCATTAGGGAAAACGAATTTAATCAACAAGTTTCTGTTTTAGTTTATGTATCAAAAGAGGCATTTTGTACTGATTTACGTGATGATATTGAAAATGAGTTAGTTACTACTTTTAATGGTAAAATTTTATCTCGCCGCTCTATGTTAAATGATGATTATCTTGCTCAGTGGCATTTTATTGTTGAGAAAAATAATTGCTCAGTAAGCTCAGAAGTATTAGATAAACTAATTACGCGTATAGAAGTAAAAACTCAAAGTTGGAATGAAAACTTAATCACTTTGATCAATCAACAAGGCCATATTGAGCAGAGTATTGCCCTAGAAAGAAAATATAACAACGCTTTTTCAAAAAGTTACCAAGAGCAATTTTCGGCTAATGAGGCAATAGAAGCGATTAAATGTTTAGAAGAACTTAACCAAAGTAATCTGTTCCAGTTTCAAATTTATCAAGAAAACAAAAGTGATAAAAATAGATTAAAGCTCAATATTTTCACTTTGGAACAAAGTATTACCCTGAGTGATTCAATCCCAATTTTAGAAAATTTCGACTTTAAACCCTTAGATGAATTTAGCTTTAAAGTACAAGCAAATGGGCCAGAAAAGTCGATTAATGATCTATATAGCTACACACTTGAATACTCTGCAAATAACCAAATTGATATCACCAATTTCAAACAAAATATTGAAGAAGCATTGTCACAAGTTTGGGCTGGAAGTATTGAAAATGATGGCTATAACAAACTGTTGTTATCAGCCAATATCAATATTAGACAAATTGTTATTATTCGCTCATATGGTAAATATTTACGACAACTTAATTTAGGCTATAGTGAAGAATACTTTCAACAAGCATTAGTTAACTACCCTGACATTGTTCACGACTTGGTCAGTTTTTTTGAAACGCGCTTTGCTTTAAACAACAACTCAATAGCGCAGCGAAACAACCTTGCCAATGAGATTAAAGATCGCTTATTAGAAAGTCTTAATAAAGTTAAAAAGATTGACCATGATCGTATTCTGCGCAATTTCATTGATGCGATTTCAGCCACAGTGAGAACAAATTTCTACCAAACTTCAACAACACTTTCATCAAAAGGAAAGGTGAAAAGCTATTGTTCATTTAAAATTCGTAGTGGTGAAATAGAAGATGCACCACAACCAAGGCCTTACGTAGAAACTTTTGTTTACTCTCCCAGAGTTGAAGGGGTTCATTTACGCTTTGGCTTGGTATCACGTGGCGGTTTGCGTTGGTCTGATCGCAGCGAAGATTTTAGGACTGAAATACTGGGTTTGGTAAAAGCACAACAAGTTAAAAATGTGGTCATTGTGCCACAAGGCGCAAAGGGTGGCTTTGTACCTAAATGTTTACCCGTTAATGGAACGCGAGAAGAGATTACCAATGAAGCCATCACCTGTTACAAATTATTCATCTCAGGGTTATTAGACATAACTGATAATAATACCGCTCAAGGTATTGTAAAACCTCAAGAGGTTGTTTGCTTTGATGACGATGATAGTTATCTTGTTGTAGCAGCAGATAAAGGTACGGCTACATTTTCTGATATCGCCAACAATTTAGCAAAAGAATATGGTTTTTGGCTTGGTGATGCCTTTGCCTCTGGTGGTAGTGTTGGTTATGACCATAAAAAAATGGGCATTACCGCAAAAGGTGCTTGGGTTTCTGTACAAAGACACTTTAGAGAAATGAATATTGATGTGCAAAATGACGAGTTTACTGTCATTGGTATTGGCGATATGTCAGGAGATGTTTTTGGCAATGGCATGTTGTCTTCAAAAACAATCAAGCTTGTGGTTGCCTTTGATCACCGCGATATATTCATTGATCCTAATCCAGATTCAAGCTTAAGTTATATTGAACGTGACAGACTATATCATTTACCGCGTTCATCTTGGGCCGATTATAATGGCGATTTAATTTCTTCTGGTGGCGGTGTATATAGCCGCTCCTTAAAACATATTCCTTTGTCTGTTGAAGTGAAAGCGTTACTAAATATTGATGAAAGCATTGCTAGCTTATCTCCCGATCAACTGATCCGCTACATTTTGAAGTCTCAAGCTGATTTACTGTGGTTTGGGGGTATAGGTACTTATGTAAAAGCAAGCCATGAAATAAATACTGAGGTAGGTGATAAGGCTAATGACACATTACGTATAAATGGCAACGAATTGCAATGTAAAGTGATTGGTGAAGGAGGCAATCTTGGTTGTACTCAATTAGGTCGTATTGAATTTTCAAAAATTGGTGGCAAAATTAATACCGATGCAGTTGATAACTCTGCGGGGGTTAATTGCTCTGACAATGAAGTTAACATTAAAATATTATTAAATAATTTAGTTGCTCAACAATTACTTACCCAAAATAACCGTGATGCTTTATTAGAAGAGATGACAACTGCAGTAGGCACTATGGTGTTGCGTAATAATTATTACCAAGCGCAAGCCTTAAGTATCGATGAAGCTAATAGTCAGTTTCATTTCGATAGCTTTACTCGATTAACCCATTATCTAGTTAATAGTGTGCAGCTAAATAGAGCATTAGAATATTTACCGGATGATGAAGAGCTACAGTCGCGTAATATAGCTAAACTTGGTCTTACTAGACCTGAGCTCGCGGTACTGATGGCCTATTCGAAAATGGATGTTCATAATGCACTATTGAAGCAAAAAGATTTATTAACAGATCCCTATTTTGAAAAATACCTATTATCAGCATTTCCTGATGTTTTAGCTAAGCAATATCCTCAATTTATTGTGCAGCATCCGTTAGCGCAGCAAATAATTGCCACTAGTGTTGCTAATGAAATTTTCAATCGAGGTGGTATACATGCCGTTCGAGAACAAACAGGGGCAACGATTTCAGAAATAGTAAAAGCATTTATTGTCGCCAAAGAAGTTTTTTCACTTGATGATATTTGGAATGAAATCGAGTCACTAGCCAATACAGTAAGTGCACATGTTCAAATAAAAATGATGATTGAAGTGCAGCGTTTTTATCGATTGATGGCTATTTGGTTTATCAATCATGCTAATCCTAATGACGATATTGAAACCATTGTCCGACAGTATTCCCCTGGAATTACGACTTTACAACAACTTGATGATGATGAAATAACATTGCCTTTTTCTCCGGTAGAACAATCGTTATATCAATTAGAAAAAGAAACCGATAGCTTAGTTGTCGTGGATAAAATCCACCAACTAAAGGTCTCCAGTGTAGTTTTTTGCGATATAGTAAAAACAGCATTTGAGCTTAAATTATCAGTAGAAAGAATTTTACCTTGCTATTGTAAAGTCAGTAAATTGGTAGGTCTTGCTTGGTTAATTGAGCAAACAGAAAAAGTGAAAACGAGTGATCATTGGTCAAGGTTAGCCCGTTTCTCTTTATTACTTGATTTGTTAGAGTTTCGTGAAAAATTGGTCGTTAAAATAGTCAAAAGTTATCAAAATGAGGTGCCTGACACGGCAATTGAATTGTGGACAAGTAGCAAAGCTTCAGATCTAAATAGAGTTAAACGTGTCATTGATGATTTAAAAACAGGAGGCGTTGTACATATTGATAAATTATATTTTGCCAATAGGCAAATACGTGCCCTGATTGCATAGAAGTATGCTCAGTTAAAAGGCGTTTTATATTTTATCACTGCTGGTCAATTTCATCTCACCATGAAATTGACCATTTGATTTTTCCTGCCAAAATATTTTAGATCATCAACCATATCTGATCAGCCATTCATATTTTTTTCTAGATATAATTGAATTTATAGAATTATCAACTAAATTTATTGTATTACGCTTTACTTAAGTTATTGTTCTGGCTTTTAAAAACACCACACATAACTTAAGGTTATAGTTAAGACATAAAGCGTCAATTGTTTAAATAATGATTTCGGTTCATGGTTAATGGGAGAGAGATATAGGTGAACAATATACCTAATTAATTATAAATAACTCGGGAACTACAACGGTGAATATCATGAAAAACAAATTTATTGCCACACATAAGTTAACACACCTTAGTTTATGTTTGCTAGCGGCCTTATCGCCACAATTAGTACACGCAGAAGAAGCTCAAGAGGCTGCAACAGAAGTAGAAGTAGAACGAATTTCTATTATTGGTAGTAACATCAAACGCGCAACTGATATTACGACACTACCTGTAACAGCTTTAACCTCAGCGGATATTGAAAATACTGCGGCAATGACAGGTGATGAATTACTTCGTTCGATACCACAAATGGGTTCAGTCAATTTTGGTGAAACAACGGGGTCATCTAATGTGAATGATGCTCGTGGTGATGTTGGTTCATTTAACCTTCGTGGCTTAGGCGCTGGTAATACCTTAGTGTTACTTAATGGTCGACGCATGGTTAATCATCCTGGTACACAATCAAAATCAGGGGCTAACAAAGTACCGGTAAATACCGTTAACTCAAATACTTTACCTGTTTCAGGTCTGCGTTCATTAGAAGTGTTACGTGATGGTGCTGCTGCTGTTTATGGTTCAGATGCTATTGCCGGCGTAGTCAACTATGCCCTTGATAGTGAATATGTTGGTCACAAAGTTAGCCTTAGATACGGTCAATCTCAAGGCACACCTTTAAATGAAACAACCTTTAGTTACTTAGGTGGTATTGAGCTTAATGACGGCCTTTCAAACCTTGTAGGCTCTGTAACTGTTTATAACCGTAATGGTATGATGGCAACAGAGCGTCCTTACTCGGCAAGTCATGATAGACGTAATTATCCCGGTATACCTGAAGAATTTGCTGAGAAAACATCATTAGATAACCGAAGTTCAGATACGCCTTGGGGGGAGTTTGATAGTGATAGTTTAGGTAGATTTCATCTACAACCTGATTCTCTATCGGGTTGTGTAGACTCTCCACTTGATGTTGAAGGTGTTTGTGTTGACCAAGGCAGTTCAGGGCGAGATATCCGCTTTGATCGCGGTACCACACGTCCGTTATCTTCAGATGCAGAAAGAATTAATTTTTACACTCACTTTACCCATGAAGTTAATAATGATGTAGAGTTTTTTGCAGAAGGCATATATTACCAAGCAGAACTTACCAATCAATCAGAACAAAACCACAATGGTAGCAAACATCGCTTTAACATCGCGGCAGATGCTTTTTACAACCCGTTTGGCGAAGAAATACTGTTACGCAGATTCCGCCCTACTGATATTGGACCAAGAACAGTTACGGTTACTGATACAAGCTTTCGAGTATTAGCAGGTTTTAAAGGTTATATGGGCGACTGGGATTGGGAAAGTGCAGCATTTTATAGTGAAGCAGAAACTAACGATCGCAGCACACGTATTGATGTAAATGCATTTGAGAAAGCAGTTAACAGCACCGATGAAAGCACCGCTTACAACGTGTTTGGTGGTGGTGATATTAACAATCCAAATACTATTGGCAATAGACCTTTAGTTGCGACATCGATTAGCGACCAGTTTTTAATCCAAGCGAAAACAGACTCATCAACTAGCTTAGCGTCTATCGACTTTAAAGCCAGTAATAGCGACATTTTTTCGATGCCAGCGGGTGATGCTGGACTTGCTGTTGGGCTTGAGTTTCGTCATGAAACTTACGATAGTGATCGTTCTAAATATGTAGATGGTAGCTTGCCTTTTACTGATTATGCTGGTGTTGTTAATGAGAGCTCATTATATGGTAGTAGTGCAACGACAGACGCAAGTGCTAGCCGTAGTGTTACTTCGGCGTTTGCTGAGCTTATAATGCCCTTAATCGACAATGGTGATCAATATGCCGAAATTCAACTGGCAGCACGCTACGAAAACTTTACTGATGCTGGGGATGCATTCAAACCTAAAGTTGCTTTATTCTACAAACCTACTGATTGGTTAAGTGTGAGAGCATCGTATGCTGGTGGTTTTAAAGTGCCTGGCCTACAACAAAGTTCTGAAGAAGTTAATATGCCGCGCCGTAGTACTAAGTATGACCCTGTGCTTGATGAGAGTTATGCCGTTATCGACAATCGTCAAGGTAACTCAGAGCTTGTACCCGAAGACAGTGTAAACACCTCTTTTGGACTTATTATTGAACCGATTGAAAATTTAACGTTTACTATCGATTATTGGAACATTGAGCAAGAGAACCTTGTTTTCCTTGCGCCTTATGAGACTGTTCTAGCACACGACTATGTTTTACGCCAAGATGGTGGTACTGGTAACCCTAATGTTATTCGTGATGCAAGCTTAGTTGCTAGTCAAGTAAATAACCGATACATAAATGCGTCAGCGCAAGAATTGTCAGGTCTTGATTTTGGCGTAGTGTATGATTTTGAAACTGACATCGGTGATTTTGAGTTTAACGTTAATGCAGCATATTTAACTAAATATGAAACATCTGTCGATAGTCTCTCTGCTGTAGTACTTGAAGCACAGGAAGATTTGGTTAAATATCCAAACCTTGAAGAGGTGAGCGTTGCAGGTGTAGGCGATCTTATCCTACAAGATGGCAATCCTGAATGGCGAGCTAAAAGTTCACTTAATTGGAGACTTAATGGCTGGGGAGCTGGCGTGAGTGTCGATTATATTAGTGAGTTTGTCGATACCAGTACAAACGCGACAATTGAAGGTGAAAAAGTATTTCTACCTATAGATAGCTTCACTACTGTTAATGTTTATGGTTCTTATAAATTCACAGATGATAGTGCTTTAGAAGGTATGTACATAAGATTAGGTGTACGTAACATTGCGGATGAAGAGCCACCTGTGGCGGATAATTTCTGGCATGGTTACTCTGGTGATTACCACTCAAACCGAGGTCGTTATTTCTATATGAACCTTAGTAAAAGTTTTTAATTAATCTTAATCATTCTTAAAACTACATTATGGCTCAGCTAATTAACTATTGTTGAGCCATATTTTCTTCCATTCAAGTATATAAAGAATAAACTCATGAAAAAAATATTACTTACTTGCTCATTATTACTTTCAAGTATTTTGTTGACGTCTTGTGCCTCTACTCAACTAGAACAAAATGACAATGCGCAAACATGTAGTAATGGTGCTGTTCGCTTAACTACAGACTTTGCAACCGCCCGTATGGATGAATGTAGATTGGTAGCGACAAATGAATATTTAATCACGCTAGTTCCAGAGAACACTCCTATTAACTCAAGTCCTTGGTATGCGTTTAAAATACAAGCGGACCAAGATACAGACATCACTATCACCATGAAAGTTAGCGGAGATGAACATCGATACCCACCTAAAATTAGTTTTGATGGCAAAGAATGGCAACTACAAAAATATACGTTACAAGGTGATCGCTTAATAATAAAACTAACGGCTTCAAAGCAGTCAGTAATTATTGCTGCACAAGAAGTTATCAATAATCAATATTATGTTGATTGGGCAAAAAAGCTAACGGCAAAAAATCAAATTACTCATAGTCTTTTAGGTAATTCTACCCAAGGTCGCCCTATCTATAAAATTGAACATAGAAATAAAAATGCTAATGAGTGGCTCGTTATTCTAGGTCGTCAGCACCCACCTGAAATTACAGGAGCGCTAGCTTTATTTCCTTTTGTTGAAACACTTTTATCAACGAGCAAGTTAAGCCAAGATTACCTTGAAAAACATAACGTACTTGTGATTCCAAATATTAATCCTGATGGTGTATATGCAGGGAATTGGCGAAACAATGCCAATGGCTTAGATTTAAACCGCGACTGGAATAACTTTTCTCAAATTGAAACTACCCTAATTAACAACTATTTACAGCAACTGGTTAAGCAAGGGCAAAAGATAAAGTTTGCTGTTGATTTTCATTCTACAAAACATGATGTTTTTTATACTATGCCTGTAGATTATGGAGTAGAAGAGTCTTATTTTGTTAGACATTGGTTAGGTGATCTTGACCGCCAAATGCCAAACTTTAACGTGGTAATAAAGCCAGGTAACAACCCTGATTTAGGCGTATCAAAACAGTATTTTTCTGATACTTTTGGTGTTCATGCCATCACTTATGAAATGGGTGATAATACCGATCGCAACGAAATCAAACGCATCGCTTTTAACTCAGCTAACTTATTAATGGCAAATATGTTGTCAGATATAGATCATAATAAGGAGTAACAATGAAATTATTTAAAAGCCACATTATCACTGCAGCCATTAGCTTATTTGTAATTACATCCTGCTCAGAGCAACAAAGTACAGCGACAAAACAAACCAAAGCAGACATTGTTGTCGATATATTAATTACCAATGGCACTGTTTATACAGGTGAAAGTTCTCAAGGGCAATCATTGGATGTTGCCGTTTGTGGGCAAGTTATTTGTGGTCTCTACGCAAGTGGCGGCCAGCAGATTCAAGCTAAAAAAGTAATAGATGCTTCGAATAAAATAGTCAGTCCTGGTTTTATTGATCCTCATACGCATAGTCTTGCTGAATTAAAAAGCAAAGACAAAAATCATAACTTGAACTACCTTACTCAAGGCGTAACCACGGTTGTAAATGGTAATGATGGCGGTGGCCCTGTCGATATAAAAGCGGTTTCAGCAGCGCTTGAAGCTAACGGTATTGGCACCAATGTCGCTTTATTTGTTGGTCATGGAAGTTTAAGAGAGCACGTTATGGGAAGAGCAGAACGCTTCTCTACCCCACAAGAGCTTAATGAAATGTCAACGCTGTTAACAAGCGCAATGGAAGCTGGAGCAATTGGCTTATCTACCGGCCTTTACTATGTCCCTGGCAGTTATGCTAATACTGAAGAAGTGGTCGCTTTAGCTAAAATAGCAAGCAAGTACAATGGTATTTACGACACCCATTTACGTGATGAAAGCACCTTCAATATCGGTTTTACCCAAGCTTTAGATGAAGCTATTAATATAGCAATTGAGGCTGATATACATTTACATTTAGCGCATATAAAAGCATTAGGTGTCGATGTTTGGGGACAAAGTAAACAGGCAATAGCTAAAATTGAACAAGCACAAAAGGCAGGTGTATCAATTTCAGCAGATCAATATCCTTGGTTGGCATCAGGAACAAAACTACGTAGCGCAGTAATGCCTAAGTGGGTAATGGCTGATTCTCAACAAGCTTTTCATCAACGATTAAATCAAGCAGATTTAGCAGTTCAACTTAACCTTGAGATAACTGAAAACATCCGTCGTCGAGGTGGCCCTGATTCTTTATATATCACCGAATTTAAAGATGAAAGCTTAGTTGGTTTAACTCTACAACAAGTTTCAGAAGCTAAAAACTTACCCGTGGTTGAAACTGCGATAAAACTAGTACAAGAAGGAGAAGTTCGCGTTGCATCATTTAATATGTCACCAAAAGATGTAGAAAAGTTTATGGTGCAACCTTGGGTTGTTACTTCTTCAGATGGCACCAATGGTCACCCGCGTAAATATGCGAGTTTTCCCAAAAAATATCAAACCTATGTAGTTAACAAACAACTAATTTCTATCGCTGATTTTATTAATCGAAGTTCATCGCAAACAGCCCAACTGTTAGGGCTATCAAAACGCGGTATTTTGAAGGTGAACTATCAAGCAGACATTATTGTTTTTGATCCTGATAACTATTCAGCTAAAGCAGATTTTAGTCAATGGAATGAGTATTCCATTGGGGTTGAACAAGTTGTTGTAAATGGACAGTTAGTTATTAAAAACGAAAAGTATCTGAATATTTATGCCGGTAAATTTGTTCAATAATATAGTTTAAAAACAATAAGTGAAGGGTAATCAGATGTTTTTTAAGATATTTATTATGTTTCATTTATTCTTTTCATTTTTTTGTCATGGTGAAAACAAAACAATCAATGCTGCAGTAGCAGAAGGCTTTATCAATGGGTTACATAGTAAATACTTGTACTATATTGCTGATAAGCTATCAATGCCGATTTCAATTACAACCATTCCCTTTGCTAGGCGCCTCAAAGAAGTTGAAATAGGACGTTTAGATATCATTGTTGGATTACAACAAACTGCCGCAAGAGAAGGTGAATTTGTTTTTATCAATCCAAGCTATGAATCATTGTCTTACCGTTTTTATTCTTTAACTAAAAACATGCATAAATTTAAACGTTATGAAGATCTACAAGGAAAGTTAATTGCTGTTAATCGACATTCAAAATACTTCGAACAATTTGATGAAGATAGTCAAATTAGAAAAGTAGAAACAAAAAGTTTAGAGCAAAATATTAATTTAGTTTTACATGGTCGAACTGATTTATTCATCCACTATGAAGAAAGCACGTTACCAAAATTAGTTGAGCTGGGTGTTTATAATCGAATAAGTAAAACACCTAATCAGCCAAATCATGTTATTAAACATTTTATTGCCATATCAAAACATTCACACCTAGTGAGTAGAAAAGCAGAGCTTCAAAATATAGTATTCAGCGGTATTAAAAATAATGATTTCATGCGTATTAGGCAAGAGTATTACAATCGCTTAAATCAGACATCGAGAAAATTAATAGCATTGGCTAAATAATTATTTTATTTACAGTACGTAAACGTTATCAATGTTTTAAATGATAAAAAATACCCAAGTATAATGAATATACTTAGGCTCAAGATGGGTAAAGAGAAGGGTAAAAATGAATGTTTCGTCAGACTAACAATTGTTAGTACTTTAGTTATAACCTAATACATAACTAGGCGATGAATCATCAAGAATATCAAAATATCTCATTAATGGCGCTTCTGCTTTCATTACTGTATCTTTAATTGTTTCTTTTATTGATTCACTTTCAGTAACAGAAGAACTTAGTATTGATAATGCATCTTCATTTTTTTGAGATAAATTATTCATAATTATAACCTTACATTAGATTTTAAATAGTAGACTGTTGTAAAAATTCATTAAGCTTATCTTCTTATGTTTTTAGCAAAAAGAAAATGTCTAAAACTTTGCAGTGCTATAAAGCGAGGTTATATGATGAATATAGAGCCTAAGCCTAATTATCTAATACAGCTTCATAAACAAGGGAAATAATGCTGCCATACTTTCCGGTTTCAAACTGTTTACCTGTAAACTGATAGTCCTTATCATCACCTTCAATCTCACTATGGCGAGCATTGGTGAGTAAAATTATGGCTAAATCATGTTCAGGGTCAATCACAGTAGCCGTACCTGTCCAGCCAGTGTGTCCATAGGCAGAACTACTTGCATAAGGGCCAAAATGCCACTTTCTATCACCATTATTTGCCCGTCGCCATCCTAAACCATAAGTTCCATTACCGTCATCGGGTTTAATAAATTGATCAATAACTTTCCCTGAAAACAACTGTTTATTTCCATAGCCACCTCTATTTAATAAAGCTTGCGCTAACACAGCTAATTCTTGGCCTGTGGAAAACAACCCTGCATGCCCTGCTACTCCACCCAGTGAGTGATAAGCTTTTTCATCATGAACTTCACCTTGTAAAACATATTGCCTTACATTGTCAAAATCAATACGTCCACCTCGTGTATTTCCTTGAATTTCGGTTGCTGCAAATTGATTTTTAGAAAAACCTTTTAACAGCGGATTATAAACAGTCTGATTCAAATTAAGCGGATGATAAATTTCATGCTCAACATAACTACCTAAACTCATGCCAGTGATACGTTCGATGAGTAATCCCAACAACATATAATCCGTATCGCTATACATGCGCTTGCTGAGTCGTCCAACTTCAAAAGGCACTTTAGTTAACAGCAACTGCTTAGTTTTTTCTGTATTTTGTGAATAAAATTGCTCGCCTAAAGCGTTATCTCTCGTATGAAATTTCACTTGAGGAGAATAACCCGCATTATGGGTTAAAATATCTTTGACTAGACGCATCTCCCTACCAGCACCGCGATATTGAGGTAAATACTGTGTGATCCGTTTACTTACATCAAGTTTACCTTCACTCACTAGCTTCATCAGAGCCAAATTGGTCGCAAACATTTTAGTATTAGAGGCAATATCAAACATGGTATCTACGGTCATTTTAGTCGGTGATGTGAGAAGCTCTCCACCATCAGCAAATTTTCGTGAATAGCCGTAAGCACTGTGTTTTACAATATCACCATCTTTTATCACCATTAATACGGCGCCAGGAAAACCGTTTTTTATATCTTGGTTTATTTGTTGATCAACTTTCGCAAAGCGTTGTTTAAAATGGCTACTTTTATCTGATAATTCAGGGTATAAAATGGAGACATTAATACTTGAACCTTCAGGTAAAATATTTTCAACCCGTAAAGTATTATCCCCTGTTTTAGTGCGTTTTTTTAAATTATAGCGATAACTAATATGAGGCTCTAAGGGATTGGCTATATTTAATTTTTCACCATTAACATAAATGTCTGCAGAGGTTGCATCATTATTATCAATCAGGATTTTTCCCTTACCTTGATAACTTTTAAAAATAGCTCTGTCATTGACCAAGGCGCGAGTGCTACGTTCTTCTTGGGGGAAAACCTCATCTATCTGCCCTTTTTTTACTAACACAACAGGTGCTTTAAATAGTGATAATTCCTTTTCATAACGGGTTAAAAGTTGTGCCGCTTTCTCAGGGAAATACTTTTCTAATAAAGCAAATAGAACAGCCGCTGATTTTTCATCACCAAGCCCTGTAACTTGCCAAGGCAAAAAATGCATCTGAAAAGCAGACCAAGTATTATTAGTTGCTGCGTTTAATTCACCCGTTTCATCTAGTCCATAGCCATAACTACGTAAGGCTTTTTGTAATAAACCTGTATTTGGCAATTGCTTATTTAGAAATAAATGCCAATATTTTTCTACTGTTTGATTATCATACCAAGCTCCTACTCCAGCTTGGTATAACATAAACCATGGGAACCTTGGGCCTGGGTCATTTTTTCTTGTCGGCGCAATATCAGAATGCCCAATAACTTGGGTTGGCGATATATCAGGGTTTCGTTTAAGAATATCAAGCGATAGCTCAATCAATAGCTGAATTTGCTTAGGATCATAGTCAGGATAAAAGCAAAGTTGTTGTGCAAATTCAACTGATTCACTTTTGCTCGAATCATCATCGCGTTCTGCACTTTTGCATTTAGGTACATTAACTATTTCAATTCCAATAGACTGGTCATTAACATCTTCCCTACCCTGCCAAAAACTATTTCCCGCATGCCAAGCACGACTTTTTTCTTTGACTAACTGAAGAATTTTCAATTCGTCATCAGGATATGAAATATCATTAGATTCAGGAATCAAATAATGTGAACTCACGTTTCCTTTAACGAGTTCATTTACCGAATCTTCATAATTGATAGCAGTATAATGCATAACTAAAAATTTGATACGCTCACTCGAATTCTGCGACTGCATATATTCCAATGGCATGGTAGAACAACTACTTAAAAACACCGATGCAGCCATAGCCACAACTAAACTCACTTTATTCTTAACGATGACTTTGAAGAACGCAGTGTATTGTTCAAACATAAAGTAGTACTCAATAATTTTTATTTTTAAATTTTAAATAAAAAGTCACCGCCTTTTAGGAAGTGACTTATTAATACTTTAATCTCAATTTAATACAAGGTCTGTTAAATTATCAACATTCAACAGACCAAAATGATTAAAATGCAATTTTTGCCGATAATTGTAAACGACGAGGGTTGTAAAATGAACGTGCTTCGCCAAAGGTTTCAGAACTAGCATATGGGTCCATTCTATAGCCAGTTTGATTGTCAAAAACATTAAACAAGTCAGCTCTAAAATTAACAACAAAGGTCTCATTAATATGGAAATTTTGCGTATAATTCAAGTCAAGTTGCCAATGGCTTGGGCTTCTACGGCTACCGGCAGTTTCCGCATAACGAATGGTTGAACTTGAATAACCATAAAGACTACCATCCCATTTTTCCCAAACATCACCTGATTGATAAAGTAAATAAGCCCCAATATTGGCTTCCCAATCGGTCGTGTAATAACCGTAAGCTTTAAATACATGAGGCTTATCACCTAATAACTCACCTTCTTTACCATCCCATAACTGTCTACCTTTACCATCAGCTAAGTTCGACGAGCCAATAAATAAGTTACTGTCATTATCCCCTGAAACATTATCTTGGTCAAAATTACCATAATAATGACTCCATACATAAGAAGCATTTAGATAGATTCTAGCAGTTTGGTAAATGGCTTCAACACTCAACTCAGTGTATTCAGTAAAACCACCGTCTAATTCAGCAATAACATAAGAAGAACCACCGACCTCTTCACGATATGAATCTAACTCTGGAATATAATCACCTTTAGCGGCAATATCATCAGGCACGCCACCAAATGGTGATTCATACTTTCCGTATCCGCGTGAGCCATTCCATGTATCTTCCCAAAAATGATCTCCTTCACGATAACGCGCATGAGCGCGTACAAGTAACTCATCCGTCACAACTTTGGTTGTACCTATAGTAAACTCGTCAATACTGCGAGGTTTTATTCCCTCTTGGAAAAACTTACCTGATGAACCACTTGCGGGATTATTACCGAGGTAATTACCATCTATGTCATAATATACTTCTACAGATTTTTGGGTATTTCGTGCCCAAGACGCAGCGCGTGCTAAAGAACTTGCATCAGGATTATATGACGCATAGTTTGCAAAAACAGTATCATCTCCTTCATAATTCCAAGTAACACCTAATCGTGGCTGAATCATATCTTTAAAGTCAACAGTGTACATTTTATACTCATTCCCTGGCGCTAATTCGAAACCAGAAACATTCGCTGAGTTTGCTTTTAACCCTTGACCATAAAGCTCATCTTTACTAATTAACACACCAATATTGAAGGTAAAATCTTGCCATTCTATAGTATCGTTAATTTCAAAATTATAATTTACTGATTTCGAAACGATTGGTGGAACCGTTGCTCCGTCGTTAATCAAACTCATTTGTTGTGTCGTTGTTCTATAATAAACAGGGATATCACTTTCAAAATTTTCTAGGGCTGTGCCGCCAACAAAACTAGCTGCTCCCCACCCGTTAGATAAACGGCTTAGTTCTTCTGTTCCTTCTTTCCATTGAAAGCCAAAGTGAAGATAATGTACGGCATTACCTGTTTCCAACTCATGCTTTAACGACATTTCAAAACTGTCTCGAGTATAATCTATATTATTAAAGGTTGAAGCTGCTCCTATACCGCCCCCCCCAGTAAGCTCACCCGAGTCATTTATATAACCATATTGATTAATTAATGCTTGTGCTGCTTCGTTGTCATAAAAAACATCATCACTGTCATCTTTTACAACAGGTACTGTAAAGAGACCTATTTGATCTAACGAAGATAAATCTAAATCATTACCCAAGGTAGGTATAACATTGGGTAACAGGGTGTCTGGTTGACTACCATTTTTATTGTCATATTGACTGTATTGAAACTCAATCGTTGTCATGTCATTAATAAGATAAGAGCCATCAATAATAAAGATATCTTGAGTTACTTTACTACCTTCAGAAGTACTCGCAGCGTCAAAATCACCAACAGATGCGCCTTTTTCAATTTTTTCAGAAGTTCTTAAGCTAACATTAAACAATAAATCATCAGTTGGGGCATAAGTTAACTTACCATATGACTCTTTACGTTTTACATCATAATCTTTTACTTTACCCGTAGCATTTTCATTATTACTATTAGATACTTCCGGTTGATAGTATGAACCATAAAAGAACAATTCATCTTTAATAATCGGGCCACTTAAGCTAGCGATTAACCATGTTTTATCTTCTTCAAAAGTAGTTTGTGCTTCATCAACAATATCAGAAACAAAGTCTTTACTTTGCAGTTTGTACTCAAGGCTACCATGAAACTCATTAGTACCTGACTTAGAAACCGTATTTATGCTAAAACCACCAGAGCGATTAAAGCCGATTGCTTTTGCACCACCTTTATCCATTGAGACACTTTGTACATCATGGGTTGATGGCTCAGAAGCTAGGTTACCAAACATAGGTAAGGATACATCTACGCCATCAAAGCCGTATTTATTGTCACGACCTGAGCCACCGGCACTAGGGCCCATCGTAGCATTTTCAGAATACTGAACACCTGGAATAAGCTTCATTAAATCACGGTAATCTTGACCAATTGGTACTGCATCAACTACTTTCGCGCCAATAGAAGTGGTCAAAGAAGAGTTACCTTCAGGAATAATAACACCACTAGCAGTAATGCTTATCACTTCTATATCATCATCTTGAGTGGTTAAGGCAAAATTTACGTTTGAGGTTTGATCAAGCAAAACTTCAACCTCTGTTTTTTGTACAGAGCCATCTGCTGAGGTAAATGTGAGTAGATACTTGCCTGGTAATAACAACGGTAACTTATAGCTACCATCGGCTTTAGTAATTACCGTACGTGCTTTTGGCATAACTTCACTCGTTGCCGTAACAGTAACACCTGCAATTGCGGTAGTGTTTTCTGTGGTGGTAAGTTTGCCTTTGATCGCTCCACCTTGTTGAGCATAGACAGAACTGACCATAGCAACAGATAAACTAGCGCTAACAGCGATGGCAAGCATCGACTGCTTAAATGTATTTCTTTTCATGTTTTTCATCATATTATTCCTAAGCATATATTTTGATTTTTATTGATAGATTTATTCTATAATGTCAATGTCTTGTTTAATAAAATACCACTAAAACACAAAAAGTAAACAATTATTTAGTCAAAATTAACAATTAAGAATAAATAATTCCATTGATTGACAATTGAATTTCCAAATTTTTATACCTATTTCCCCTGCAGGAACGGACTTAACAGCCTTCCTCTCTAGTTTTCGCCTTGTTACTAATAATACAAACAAACCTACTATCAGAATAATTTCAGTAAATTTTTTATATGAAAATACTAGCGAAGCTAATTGAATAAGTGATATAAATATGTAATAAATTATTTACAGATGATTATCTATGCCTGCCTTTATAAAAATTCGAGCGATCAAAGCTTCACTTTCAAGCAGCGAAGCTAAAATAGCCAATTTTGTTCTTAACTCTCCCAATGCCATAAGAGAGCTTTCATCGCAAGAATTAGCAAAAGTTACCAGCGTTAGCCAGTCTAGCATCATTAAATTTACCCAAAAACTAGGTTATAAAGGATACCCCGCATTTAAATTAGCGATAATAGATGCATTAAGTGACTCAGCGCCTGAATCACAACTGCATGGAGAAATAACGTTAACTGATGATTTAACTCAGTTAGCTGAAAAATTACTCTATAGTAAAATGTCTGTTTTAACAGAAACGAAGAATTTAAATGAAAAGGCTCCTTTCGAAAAAGCGGTAGATTTGATCAAGAATGCTAAACGCATCATTATATCTGGCCTTGGAGGCTCAGGTATCGTTGGCATTGATTTTTCCTATAAGCTTCAAAAATTAGGGATGCCTGCAATGGCAGGGACAGATATTCACGCGCTACTAGCCTATGTAACAACATTCTCTAAAGATGATTTAGTCTTTGCTATCAGTGAATCTGGTGAGACCCATGAAATAGTAGCAATTACTGAACAGGCAAGAAAAAACAACTGTAAAGTTATCTCATTAACAAAATATGGCACAACAGCGATATCTGACAATGCTGATATTAAATTATATTCTGTCGCTGAGAATGAATCATTAAGACTTTCTTCAATACTCGCCAGAACCTCTCAAGAGTTTGTCATTGATATTTTGTTTATTGCCATTACCCAATCATTTAGGCAAGGGCGAAAATATTTGCAAGAGTCAAATCAAGTGGTCAGTGACTTTCGCCGCTAGGGAAATTAATCCATCAATATAAATCACTTAACTTGACTTGGCTTAATTTTACTTAACGGAAGCCCTCACTTTTAAGGCTATTTTTTTATAAAATCGTCATAAAGTAAGTAGGGCTTTCTTTTATTAATAAACTCATTTATACCAGGTTGCCAACCTTGACGTATTTGCGCTTTTGTCTGGCCTTGTTCAATCGATTTTCTTAATTTATCTGTCCCCGCTAATTTATCCATAAATTTTGCTCTACTAAAAAACAACTGCTTTTGTTGTGAAAATTTACTATGCCAAGCGAGTATATAGTCAAGATTAATCCCAATTTTAGAAGCTGATAATAATCGCGTTCCTTTTAACTGAGTATCCATTAGTTTGGGCTTTGTTGCAGCGCCAGGTGTGGAAATTGGCGTAAATTGATAATCACCTATTGATATTTTATCGTGACCGATAAGTTGAAATGGATAGGGTGTTCCTCGACCAATACTGACGGGTGTTGCTTCGAAAAAACCTAAAGAACTATAGAGAGCAATTGCGAGATCGTTGGGGAGGTTAGGACTAGGTTGAACAGGCAAAGAATAGCGTTTATTATGACTGTAGTTTTTAATTGGAATAACGGTTAAATGTAGTTTATTTTTAGTTTCCAACCACCCCTCCCCTTTAATCATCTTAGCCAGTTCACCAACAGTAAGACCATGTACTAAAGGAATTGGATGCATGCCAACAAAAGATCTAAATTCAGCTTCTAAAGTTGGGCCATCAACATACATACCATTTGGATTAGGCCTATCAAGAACAATAAATTCAACGTGTGCGTCGCTAGCAGCTTCCATCATATAATGCATAGAGCTAATATAAGTATAAAACCTCACCCCAACATCTTGAATATCAAAAATAATGAGATCAAGTTCAGCCATTATTTCACTTGATGGTTTTTTACTTTTACCATAAATAGACACTAACGGGATCCCCGTTTTACTGTCTATACTATTCGATACTTTTTCACCTGCATCATGATCACCTCTAAAGCCATGTTCAGGAGCAAAGATGAACCGAATATCAACACCTTTTTGTTGTAAAAAATCAACCAAATGCTGATTATTTACCCGAGACGTTTGGTTTACCACTAAAGCTACTTTTTTCCCGGCTAACAAAGGCAAATACAAATCTAATCGTTGGGCGCCAACAATTATACCATTGTCTTTTATATGTGAATGTTGGGAACATCCGCTACATAACAAGCCAACAATAAGATAAATAAGTGTTAATTTAAGATAAATGTTAATTTTCATAATAAAGGTTTCATATTTAGGTTGGTACCATTCTATGCCTACTTATTAATACTGTTCAGTTTTAACACCTAACACTTCCATATAGGTGCATAAGATTAACAATATCAGTCAATGACACTAATGATGCAATATTTTCGCTTCATCAATCGCTAAGCGTAAGAAACCATTATTCTTTTCTAACAGTAACTTCCCTTGCGCTAGCGTTAAACCTGTTAATACAAGCAATATCGCAATTTTAGCACTATTTTGGGCGCGATCTAAGGCTGCTTTTCCAGTATCATAATCACAATCAGTTGCTTGCATTACGATTCTAACCGCCCTAGCATGTAATTTTTCATTACTCGCATTAACATCTACCATTAAATTTTGATAACTTTTCCCCATTTTTATCATACTGGCGGTAGTTAACATATTTAACACCATTTTTTGCGCTGTAGCTGATTTTAAACGTGTTGAGCCGGTTAACGCTTCAGGACCTACAACAGGGCAAATATTAATATCCACTTCGTTGGTAAGTGGTGTATTTGGGCTGCAAGCGACACAAACCGTTGTAGAACCGATTTTTTTAGCATATTGCACCGCTGAAATAACGTAAGGAGTTCTACCACTTGCCGCAAGACCAACGACAACATCATTTTTAGTTAGTTTAACTTTTTTAAGGTCTTCAATTGCTAATGTAGTACTATCCTCGGCTCCTTCAACTGCTTTAAATATCGCACCTGTGCCACCCGCAATAATTCCTATGACTTGTTCAGGTGAAACACTAAAGGTTGGAACACACTCAACTGAATCAATCACTCCCATACGCCCACTAGTACCTGCACCAATAAAAATCAGCCTAGCCTCCTTAATAAAAGCTTTTACCACTTGATTAACTGCTAGTTCAACTTCAGGCAATACAGCTTTAACCGCATTAGCAACTTTTTGATCTTCATCATTGATTTTATTTAGAATTTCATGAGTATCAAGCAGGTCAATTTCCATTGTCGATGGATTCCTTCCTTCTGACGTTAATGTTTCCAATTCTTCAATTAATACTGACTGTTTCTTCATCAAATCAACCTTCATAGTCATTTTTTACTGCTTCCTGTATATTACTCGAAATGTTTTCTCTATTTTCTTTTGCCAATAAACAAGCACCATCAAGTGCATTGCCACTGGCCTTAGTTATAATTTTCTGTGTGCTTTTACTTAACAGCTCATAGGTTGGCTCTGCTAAGCTGCCAAGTAGAACTACCGGTAAGTTTGATTTTCCACGTGTGTTGCTGATGAGTTCTTCAACACTTTTCAAATGACCTTCCAAAAGTTCTTTTGCCATTTGACAACAATGATAATATTCAAAAACGAAAGGTGCATGTCGGGCAAAATCAATCGGTTTTGCTTGAGCAACCCAAGAGATAATATCTGTTCGTGTTAAACCTACTCTATTTCCAATACATATTGCTAACGGGCTTTGACATTGACCTAAATGTTCTATTTCACCCATCGTTTTTTGTATTGCATGTAAGCCCAATTTAGATCCGCCACCTTCATCTCCAAGTAAAAACCCCCAACCTCCCGTTAAAGTATGCTTCCCTGATGGCTCTATACGCATGCCAACGGATCCCGTTCCTAAACAGACAACTGCAACTGGCAATCCGTTATTCGCTCCGTAAACAGACGTTTTGGCATCCGTATATATCTCTAATCCATGCAGTCTTCCTTTAAAGAGCAGAGATAAATCATCTGCAAGATCTTCATTGCACGCACCCGCCAGACCAAATACCGCAACTATGTTGTCTAAAGTACAGTTAGCTTTCACACAAAGTGTTGTGCATATAGCTTCTAGCGTTGCAACTGCTGCTTGATAGTCATTGGTTAAAGAAGAGGGGCCAGAAGATTCTAGCCATACTTCATTAGACTCAATATGTACTAAACGCGCAATGGTTTTGGTTGCCCCGCCATCAATTCCTAAAATAAAATCAGCCGAATTTTTCATCTATTCCCCATGAAGATTTACTTGTGTTTGATATTTTTCATTCTTTAAGATTTCTGAATTTTTAACTGAAATCTTTTCAGGGCTAATTTCAGGCTTTTTAACTGATACACAAACGAGCAATGAAACTAAAGTGCCGATGCAAAGCTGCCAACTGAATCCAAGATCAAATTGCCATGCTTGTGGTAAATATAAAATCATCACATAAGGTTGGAATAATAAGGTAACAATAAAGCCAACAATCAATGCTGCTAGTACTGAGTTATTACTTCCTCGCTTAGTAAATAGTGCACAAAAGTAAACACCTAATAAGCCGCTATATGAAAAAACCATAACACTTAAAGCAAACTTCAATAACGGCATATCCGTATAACGTTGCCAATAAAAACAAATAATCGCCATAAGACCTAAAGCTAGCCCGACTAAAACCATGCCATATCTGCCAGCAGTAACATAATGCATGTCACTAACACTGCTATTAGACTTTGCCAATTTTTTTTCAAGGTAAGGTCTATATAAGTCTTGAATTAGAACTGAAGACATTGAACTTAGACCAGAATTCAACGTTGATAATGCCGCTGCAATAATGCCAATAGTTACTAACCCTCTCACACCTGCAGGTATTTCATTTAGCACGTAATACATAAAGATTGTGACTTTTTCACCTTGATAAGACTGCACAATACTCTGTGCTCCTTCACTTAACATAAGATCTGGGCGTTGATAGAAAATAAAAAGTAACAAACCTATAATGATAAACAGCAACATAACAGGAATAACGAGTACCACTGAAAATAACATAGCTTTGCTGGCTTCTTTAGCGCTTTTGCAAGTTAACACACGTTGAGTCATGTCTTGATCTAAACCAAATGCAGCAATATTCAACAAAACAAAACCCGTTATAGCCGACCAAAAATTAAACACGCCTGATGTAGTAAAATCGAGATCAAATTTAAATAAGGCTAATTTGGAAGATTCGCCATTTCCTGGCTGCTGTAATGCAGCGATAATTTGACTAAAATCTGCAGGAATTGCTTTGAATAAAAAATATATAACAAAAATTGCTGCGCTGACATATACCGCACATTGAATAACATCACTATAAATAACACTGCGTATACCACCAAATACAGAATAAAGCAGGCCAACTAAAGTAATAATAACAGTTGCGATGAAGACATTATCTGCTGAAACATTACCAAAAAGAATCATAGCAACAGCTAATGCCGCCATGTATAAGCGAGCACCACTGGCAAAAACACGTCCAAACAAGTACATCAAACCTGCATATTTCTTAGCAGAGTAGCCAATACGTTGCTCTAATAATTCATATACTGTGTAGACTTTGAATTGATAAAACTTGGGAATAAGGTAAACAGCGACAAATATAGCCGCAATTAAGGCACCAACATTGGTCGCCAAATAAGATAGATCTCCCCTATACCCTTGCTCAGGGCCTCCCAAAAAGGTAGCCGCTGATTGTGTTGTTGCTAGTACTGAAATTGCGACCATCCATACTGGCATGGCATTTCCACCGAGAAAAAAATCGTTACTATTCTCTGATTTTTTTCTATTTATTAACCAACCAGAAAGTGCGAGGATTAGGCCATATACACCAAAAACTAACCAATCTAATTCCGTATATTGTGCGCCCATAAACGAACCTATTATTTATAACATACGCAAAGAGAATATATTATTCTAAAAGAACTGTAAACAATGAATTCATTATCTTTTTATTAAAAAATCAATAGAATAACTAATTGAACAATATTTAATTCTGACTTCAATTATACTCTAGCCCTTGTTATTCATAAAAATAACGACTTCCAACAACATCAATTACATTAAACCTTACATTGACAGACAAACTATAAAATTCTATCATTTAAGTAAATCACCAATAAAATATTCCATTTATACGTTGGTTTTATGTATAAAATAATGCTTACACAATGGAAAATATTGCTTATTAAATGTTTTTACTAATAAAAACGTTTCAATATTACTTAACAAAATACTGCATTTAAACATAGCAAAACCTATCACACGGAAAGCCAATGAATAACTTTGGTAGAAATACCCATAAAATAATCGATTTAAAAGCACTAAAAAATAATTATTGTACTATTGCGGCTTTAGCACCAAACAGCAAAACCATAGCAGTTATTAAAGCCGATGCATACGGTCATGGAGCGATAGCCGTTGCTAAAGCCTTAGCACCAAGTGCCCCAGCATTGGCGGTTGCTTTTATCGAGGAAGCGCTTTTACTCAGATCTAATGAAATTTCAACACCTGTTTTATTACTTGAAGGCCCATTAACCAAAAATGATATCAACTTAGCAAAGCAAAATAACTTTTGGCTGATGATTCATTCAAGCAATCAACTTGATTGGTTATTATCCGAAAATTTTTCAAAAAAATCACCAATATGGATAAAAGTTGATACGGGGATGAGTCGTTTAGGTTTTTGCAAACAGCAATTATCTGAAGTGATTATCAAGCTAAGAAATAAAGGGTATAAAAACTTAATCTTATGCTCTCATTTCGCTTGTGCTGACGATATTAAAAATATTAAAACGTCTATTCAAAGACAACAATTAAAAAATTTATCAAAGCAATATAACTTACCGATAAGTTTAGCCAATTCTGCAGCTATTATAAACTGGCCTGAAACTCATGGTGAATGGAATCGTCTTGGAATTGCCCTCTATGGAGTAAAGTGTACGGATAGTCATATTGAAAATATTACCGGCGGGCTTTCCCTAAATAATAATCAGGGTATTTTACTGCCAGTAATGACTCTACAATCGAGTATTATTGCCCTAAGGAGAATAAAAACAGGAGAACACGTGGGTTATGGCAACCAATGGCAAGCGCCTAGAAATTCAATAATAGCCACCATAGCAATAGGTTACGCAGACGGATATCCAAGACATGCAAAACCTGAAACGCCAGTTTTAATAAATAATACCAGAGTACCCTTAGTTGGACGTGTTTCTATGGATATGATCACAGTAGATGTAACAGAAATACCAAACGTGGCTGTTGGAGATACAGCACAGCTATGGGGAAAGGAGCTGCCAGTAGAAGTCATTGCCAAATACGCAGGTACTATAAATTACGAGCTTTTAACACGCGTTTCAGCACGCGTTAAAAGCATTTATTGTTAATGTCAGAAGATGAACAAAAAACAATGACAGTTTAGTAGTCCGCTATTTCAGGTAAAAACCATTGTGATTTAAGCGCCTGATATTGCGCCATAGGCAAAGCAATATAAAGGGGATTTTTATCCGTATCTAACCAAGCCAATATACTGTCCATATTTTGCTCTGTCATTGCAGTACAGCCTGATGTTGGGATCCCTTTATCTTTCCACACATGCATGAAAATACAGCTACCTGCAGCATCAATATTTTCTTCATTATGTTTAACAAATATGCCCTTTTTATATCTCTGATCGCCTTTGTAATGAATATCACGTCTCATTCCCTCGGTTGATCCCTTTATCGCTTTTTCACCAACAATACTGCTATTAACTAACTGATTGTAATAAGGAGAACCTTTAACATCTATACAAAAGTCATTCTTGGTCATCGCTTGATAAGTGAGCCCTGTCAAAATATTATCTAAATATCCAAATGCATTACCTAAGCTAAAAATACCGGCAGGAGCCTTGCCATCCCCTTCAACTTTATGAACCCCTTGTTGTTTAGGATGTAAACCTATTCCCCAAGCCAAACCTTTTTTACCAACTGTTACCTTTGTACTTAATATTGAGGAAGCACTTTTTTGCCACACTTGGTCTTGGTTTTCTTTTTGATTATTATTTTGTTTAGTAAAAGTATACAAATTACCATTATTTACTTGCCAATTATCAGTAATAACTAAAATAAGCTGTTGGTGTTCAGTGCTCGTAAGAGGGTTTTTCCATGAAGCATAAGCAAAGGCGGTTGTAGGCATAATAAAAGCTAAAATAATGAGTCCGACTGCTAAATTTCTGCCCTTATATTTTTCACTATATTGATTTAACAACAAGTACGTTTCTTTTATTATATTCATTAAAAATTTCCTTTATTAAGATCAATCAAGCCATCAATGCCTTCTATGCCTAATCCCGGTGCTTCACTTAAACTAATATTGGCTTTATCAAAACTAACACCACCAATAACAGGATCATATTGCCCTAACGCTGGGCCGTCGAGATCAATTTTACTAATGATATTTGCTTTTGCTACGGCTAAGTGAGCTGCAGCTGCTGCACCTACACTCCCTTCAAGCATACAACCTATCATGCATTCAACATCATATAAGGCGGCAATATCCGCAATTTTAATCGCATTAGATAATCCACCTGTTTTCATTAATTTAATATTTATAATGTCAGCAGCACCTAAACGAATCAATTCGAATACTTGTTTTGGCCCAAAAGCGCTTTCGTCAGCCATAATAGGCGTTAATACACGTTCAGAAATATAGAGCATCCCAGCAAAGTCATCGGCTTTAACTGGTTGTTCTATTAACTCTAATTCAACACCTGAATTCTCAAGAATTTTAGCCGCGTAAACCGTTTGTTTCTTAGTCCATCCTTGATTTACATCTAACCTTAATTGAGCTTTTTGTTTAACGGCATGATGTATGGCTTGAACTCGTTTAATATCTTGATGAATGTCATTACCAATCTTAATCTTTAAAATGTCAAAACCATCCGAAATGGCCTTTGTAGCATCACTGACCATCTTATCAATGTTATCGACACTAATTGTTATATCGGTTTTTAATTTGTTATGGCCACCACCAAGCAATTTGTATAAAGGGGCGTTATGAAATTTTCCCCATAAGTCATAAACAGCGATTTCAACTGCAGCCTTAGCACTATAATTATTCACTAAAGCTGTTTGAATGAGTTGGGTGATTTCATTGAGGTTTGCTATATTACAACCCAATATTTTTGGCTTGATCACTGTTTCAATAGCAGCAACCACCGAGCCATGGGTATCTCCCGTTATAACAGGGGTTGCAGGAGCCGAGCCATAACCAATTTCGCCAACATCCGTCTCGATAATAACGACAATATCCTCGATGCTGTTAACAGTACGCAAGGCTGTTTTAAAAGGTGTGATTAACGGAATACATAATTTGGCAAAACGTATATTAGTAATTTTCATAATTATTTGTTCACCGCTCGAATAGTTTTAACATTATAAATATCATCTACATAACTTTTTTCAGCGTTTAGGTGTAAAGGTAATAACGGAGTAACCGATACGCCATTGAGCGTACCACGATATAATTGACCATCCTCTTTTAAATAACCTAAGCCTTTTACATCATGAATAACGTAGGGTTGACCATTTTCATTGCCCAAAAACATCATCACATGACCAGAAATATAAATAAGATCACCCACAAGTAAATTATCAATACGGTTTATTTTTGCCGAATCATTGGTGTTATTAGCAAAGCGAGTGTTAAGCCCATAACCCCCTTTTCCCTGTTGTCCTGAGTTTCTTGGCATCAACAAACCGAAACTCTTATAAATTTCACCAACAAAGCCTGTGCAATCTCGGCCATTATAGCTATGTCCCCAACCGTATCGTTCACCTAGAAACTTAAAAGATTGCTGGATTAAGTTTTGTTCTGTATATGCCAAATAACCAACATTAACATCCTGCCCGCGGGGCACTGGGGCAAAAATGAAATCTAACTCCCCTTGGGTATTTTTGATTGGTAATTGCACTATATAATTGGCATATGGGTTTTGCCCGTATAATTCATTACCATATAACTTGCGTGTTACTAAAGGTAATTTTGTTCCCATATCTAACTGAAGGTTTGAAATTTCAGGATAACCCGGTACATGATTAGTAAAAACTTTAGCACCCGTAATAACAATAAAGTTTTTACTACTTCTATAGTTAATAATATCGGCTTCAGTTCCTATAGCAAAATCTTCACTGGGCATCCAAGCAAGATAATTGTATGCCCTTACCAACGCCCACTTACCATCAACACTATGATGTAACACAGCTAAAACGTCGCCTGGAAACACGCCACTTTCTTGAAATCTGTCTAAATCTCTGTCTTTACCTTTTTTATAAATAGCATCGAATGTCGGGAAAGTTCTCAAGTTAGAGCGCTTTGTTACTAAGGCAAATTTAACCAGATTATTTGTTTTTATCGCTTTTTTGTTTAACAAAGTGATGTATTTTTCATAATCTTGAGCACTCACTTTTTTACCATCAAAGTAAAAACGATCGCTAGAAGGTAATGCACTTATACTTTCCAGTTGTGCTAACAGTGCTTTTTTTGTGTAACTTGCTGGTAATGACAAAGGCTCAATTATATGGGGATTATCATTAAATAATTTTTTATTAAATTCTGTAATTTGCGCCGTTGTCATTAATGCCTTACTTGGGCTTCTTAATTTACTTGTCCAGTGCTGTGGATAAAGTTGCTGTTCATCAACATTAATAACATCACTTATAAGAGGGATTTCTACGGTTGATGTCGTTATATTGTTATCCCCTGATTTTTTTTCTGGTGAACTAGCACAAGCAGAAAGTGCAACAGTAATTACGCTCATTAAAAGTGCCATTTTAATTTCAAATTTTCTCATCATTAATTCCGGTTTATAATTTTTCTTGATGCTAAATCATCTTTGTATTCAGCATAAAGAGTAAGTCTTAAATGTAAATCACGTATATAACATAAACAGCACTTTTCCAACCAAAAGGCCCCCTCCTGTGCCTACAATATAACCTAGCATGGCCATTAATACGCCAACAGGAATTAACGCTCTTGAATAAGCCGCCGCTAGTATTGGCGCAGACGCAACACCACCGATATTTGCCAGCGATGCTATACCACAAGTGAATAAATCAAATTTGAACAATTTTGCAAAAATCACCATTATTACCCCATGAAATAGCAAAATCACTAAGCCCATTAAAATATAAAGTGGTGCTTGAGTTAATTCAGAAAAATCAGCTCTAGATGCGATTAAGCTAACAATTAAAAACAACATAATATTTGACAGTTCGGTCGCACCAAATAGTCGGCTTAACGGTGTCAGTGCTGCACTTACACCGATAATGGTTACTAACAAGACAGTCCATGTAGTCGTGGTGAAAAAAGTTGATACAGGTAATATACTTGCTAAATATTGTGTAACGACTGATATAAGTAAAGAACAGCCTAAAAGAAACAATAAGGTCGTCGTTTGATCGCCAACAAATGTTTGCTTTTTTTCAGATAATGCATTGGCTACTTGCTCGAGTTTACTCGCATCTGTACCTACCCAAGCATCAAAATATTTTGCAAAAGGTACTAAAGCCAATAACAGCATCACCCAAAAGGCATAATCAATAGAATCAATCAACAACGTATAACCCATACTAGAGTCAGGTACATCCAACGCCATTTGAATCGCAGCCATGTTAGCTGTACCTCCCATCCAACTTCCACTCAATGCGGCAAAAGTTTTCCAAGAATCAGGTTCAAACATAGGTAAAAAAAGTGAATAAGCCAATACAAAAGCGACACCTATGCTTAATGATGCAGCTATGAAAGCAAAAATTATTTTACTACCCAATTTTTTAATTTGTCGTAAATCAGCATTGAGCAGCATTAAAAATATCATCGCCGGTAATATATTTGTTTTCAACGCGCTATAAGCTGAATTTATTTCTTCTGTTTGCTGCCATACACCTAAACTTGATAACACCATCACCGAGAAATAAAGCACGACGATAGCGGGTAGCACATGAAATATCTTTAACTGACTTTTACTTTCAATTAATTTCAGAGCACCCGCTAAAAATATTAACAAAGAGATAAAGGTAAAGGCGCTGGTGATCATATTTAAGTCTTTAATTTAACGTGATAGAACAGATAAAATATCATCAATAAGACCAAATAGGAATAAATAATTCCAACAATAAATAGCACTGACAATATAATATTATTAATTTTATATAAATATGTGTCATCTATTCGAAGCATTGCTTTATTTTTAAAGGCGGATGGGTAGATTTCCTTCTACTTCTTGCTTACCCGTAATAATTTCTGCCAAAGCATCGAATGCAGGTGACTTAAGCTCACCTGTAGCATTATCAATATAACTATTACCATCAAAGCTTGCTAAGATCCAATCAGAGACTTGCTCAAACCCCGCTAACTGATAAGGGGTTTTCAACGTGACGAAAATCGTTTTTTTATTTTGATTTTTGCTATAATTTAACGCTTTAAATGCAATATCGCCAAAACTTACCCTCTCTTTATTGTTTGATGTTAAATCTTCAACTCCCCCCAAATCAACAGCAGTTTTCTGACTTTCACTTCCAACAATAACTAAGTCACTCGCATTAATTTTTTTATAAAAATCAACTGCGGAATAGTTTTCCAAATTCGCTATGGATATTTGCCATTTTTTGCTATTAGAATTCCGCAATTGTTTTTGCAAACTTATCGCCATTGCCTCTGATTGTGTCGATTTAGGAAATACAATATGAACTTTACTCACATCTTCCGTCAGCAATAAATGATCCATTTCTTTTTTAAGCTCTACAATTGCGCTTCTAGCTAAAGAAAGCTCTAATTGTCTGGACGTTTTATTTGCCAATATTCCATTTGCCACTCGAATCTTTTTATCAATATCTGCTTTTAACAAAACTTGCTTAGGCAGTTTCTGTTTTAGCTTCGCTATCCTTTTTAGTGACGTATTCATTTGCTGAAATGCCACTGAATCTTCTGATACACGATTAGCTAATAAAGCTAAAAATTCCTTAAATTGCTTAATATCATCTGGCATACGAATTTTCATTGGCATCATTGCGATATCAGCTCCAGCACTAAAGGTTTGTGATACAGCTTCTAACGGTGTGAAAAAATGGCTTATGCCTGCCATATCCAAGGCATCTGTCACAATAACACCTTTATACCCCATTTTTTCACGGAGCAAGCCAGTCAATATAGCGTTGGACAATGTCGCAGGTTTTAACATGGATTGACCGAATTTATTGATCAAAACAGAGTTATCTAAAGCAGGATATTGAATATGTGCCGTCATGATCATATCAACAACACCTTGATCAATCGCAACTTGAAAGGGTAATAAGTCAACACGTTTAACAGTCGCTAAATCATGATTTACAACGGGTAAACCAGTATGACTGTCTACATTAGTATCGCCATGACCTGGAAAATGTTTCAAGGTTCCAATAACACCTTGAGATTGTATACCTTGTAACATGGCTATACCTAACTCTCCCACTAATACGGGATCATCACTAAAAGATCTAACATTAATAACAGGGTTGTCTGGATTGATATTAACATCAACCGTTGGCGCGTGATTAACGTTTATTCCTAAAGCCTTAAGCTCAGCACCAAGCACTTGACCTACAGAGCTTGCGTATCTGTTACCATGAACTTTATGTGTGGCACCAATGGACATATTACCCGTAAATGTAGTCGCCATAGTTCTTGGTAAACGGGCAACTCTTCCGCCTTCTTGATCTACTGAGATTAATAATGGTTGAGCTAAATTCGATTTTAATGCCGCATTAGTCAAATCACTCGTGAGTTGTATTATTTGCTCACTTTCAACTAAGTTTTCAGAAAAAAGTATTACAGCGCCTAGCGACGTTTCCGCTATCATTTCTGAGATTTCTGCGGGGAGCTTTGTCATTGGTGTTTTACAAGGATATGGCTCATCAATTTTGTCTTTAGATGTCATTTCTGGGCAGTAATAGCGTAAATCTAACATTATTTTTTGTGCAAGTTGCTGTTGTAATTCCGAAGGAGCTTCATTATTTTCACATGCAGTGAGAGACAAGATTAGTACCAATAATGGCGCATAAACTACTAACTTATATGGTTTAGCTTTTATACAATTAACGAGAAAATAAACAGTTTTGCTAAATAAACCGTTAGATAGAAGAGGAAAAAGCACTTGATTAGGAAACATTTTACTATTAGACATCAGTAATTCACTATTTAAGGAGGTTTAGACTAAATGTTGATCTTTTAAGCTGGTTTATGCTTAAAAAGATCAACAGATACCTGTTCAGACTTATTGATAAGACACTAAGGTAAGTTGATGACTATAGACTTACCCCGACCGCTGGCTTCAGATCCTGCTTGTAATTTTCCTTTCTGATTAACAATTAAATGCATATCACCAAAACGCCTCTCGTCCAATGTGTAACCTATCTCTTGTAAAGATTTTTTCGTTTCAGCTGTCAATCCATGATGATGGCGAATAACATTTTTTGGCCATAATTGGTGATGAAACCTCGTTGCATTTACCGCCTCTTTAGCGCTCATATCAAATTCAAGTACATTTAATATCGACTGATAAACTGAGCTAATAATCGTTGTTCCACCTGGAGATCCCGTAACTAAAACTACTTCTTCACCTTTTAAAACCATTGATGGTGTCATTGAAGACAACATGCGTTTTTCAGGTTGTATCTCATTAATTTTACCTCCTAGGGCGCCAAAGACATTTGCTACTCCAGGTTTAGCGCTAAAATCATCCATTTCATTATTTAAAATAAAACCTGCTCCGGTAACCACCATGCCACTACCAAATCCTAAGTTTATGGTGGTGGTGTTCGACACGGCGTTGCCCCATTGATCAACAATAGAGAAATGGGTTGTTTCTTCTGATTCTTTTAAACCCGGCTTCGTATTTTCAGTATTAGAGATTGCATTAAAATCAATCTCTTTGCCTCGAGTAGACAAATAATTTTCACTGAGTAATTGTTCAACGTCAATATCATTAAAATCAGGATCTCCTAAATACTCTGCACGGTCGGCAAAAACGCGTTTACCAATTTCGGACAACAAATGAATATAGTCGCTTGAGTTATGCTGCAACGGCTCGTTAGGTGCTAAAGCTTGATACATTTTTAACCATTGTACAATTGCAACGCCACCTGAACTTGGTGGAGGTGAAGTGAGTAGCTGATAGCCACGCCAATTCACTAATAATGGTTGGCGAGATTTCGCTTGATATTGAGCTAAGTCTTTTTCAGTAAGTAAACCACCGTGTTCTTTCATGAATTGGGCAATTAACTCAGCAGTTTTTCCTTGGTAAAATCCCGCTTCGCCTTTGTCACGAATAAGCATCAAAGTTTGAGCTAACTCATCTTGTTTGAAAACTGAACCAGATTTAGCGTGAGAGAAATATTCAGAAAAATTAACACTAATACCTCTATTTTGCATACGTTTAATATAACGCTGAATATAACCACCAAGCTTTGGATGAACAACAAATCCTTTTTGAGCCAGTTCAATAGCAGGTTGTAAAAGCTTATTCCAAGGCATAGAGCCATACTTTTTATGAGCCAACCACATACCAGAAACAGTACCTGGAACACCTGAAGAAAAAACACCATAAACAGATTTGTGCTTTATTACGTCCCCATTTTGATTTAGATACATATTTTTATTGGCAGATAACGGCGCTTTCTCTCGATAATCAATAAAATCATTTTTGCCATTTTTTCGCACCAACATAAACCCGCCACCACCAATATTTCCAGCTTCAGGCAAAGTAACAGCTAAAACAAATTGAGCAGTGATTGCCGCATCAACAGCATTACCGCCTTGTTTCAAAATATTGAGTGCAGCATCAGCACTAAAACTATCGGGCATAGCAATAGCCGCTTGCTTCGCGTAGCTTGTAAAATGTGCTAAACAGATCACAATGCCTAGTAACAGTATTCTCATTTTCATCTCTCTACTATCAAAAATATATTAATGTTGGGATTCTAGTTATTTGATTTTTCGAAATAACAAATCTTGAAAGTCATAGCTAAAATCAATGCTTTTAGACTGAGGAAGTAATTTCATTGTCATTATTTCGTCCAAATCATTTAGCGAAAAAATCGCATAAACATCAGCCTCAAGCCCTCTATCATCCCAAGTAACAGCGTACTTGTTTTTTCCAAATTTGATAAGTTCTCCAACCAAGGTTTCCATTCGTTTAGAGCTAATCTTTAACTTATCTTTTTGTTTTTCAATAATAAAGTCTCCTAACCATGCATCTCGGTATGTGCCAATTAGCCTTTGGCTTTCTTGCTCACTCATCACTAATGAAAGCGGCTCATTTTCGCGTGCGTTTTTATCCATATTGTTATTTGTAACACTGACGGGCTGTTCATAACCTTTTAACATTTCTTGGAGCCAATCTATGCGTTGCCCTGAATCTTTTTCCCCTAAGGATAAGGGTAAGTAAGACTTCATCAATGAATACATTAAGGCATTTCTAGCGCGACTTGATTGCTGATTAGTTAATATAACAATGCCTAACTCTAGCTCGGGGAAAAAACTGACATAAGAATACATGCCTGACAAACTACCGCTATGATGAACACGCAAATAGCCATTAACATCATTCATTCGCCACCCTAACCCATATGAGGAAAAGTGACTATTATCCCAACGTTTAGCGCGGTTTGATATTGGCATAATCGTTTGTGCAGACCACATTTCTTCATATTGTGCTACCGAAAATAATTGTTGACCGTCTCCATATTTCCCTTGGTTAAGAAAAACGTTCGCCCATTTCAACATATCAGTGATACTACATTGAATACCGCCAGCGGCTGCTGAAACCAACTCTTTGTTAGGATTTTTTTTTCGTTGGATGATTTCTAGTTTACCTGCCACTATACCATGTGGTTGAGCTAGATCTTGATGATGTACTGTAGCAACATCACCTGCATAACAATGAGTCATCCCCAAAGGCTTTATGATTCGCTTATGTATAAACTGTTGCCACGACATACCGGTAACTGCAGGGATAATTTCACCAGCAACAATGTAAAGTAAATTGTCATAAGCATAACTGGCTCTAAATTCACCCGATGGTTTCAAATAGCGTAGATTATGCAATATTTCTGCTCGGCTAAATGAGGAAGGTTCAGGCCATAACATTAAATCTCCTGCACCAAGACCCAGTCCACTTCTATGGGTTAATAAGTCTTTAACAGTAAACTCTTTGGTCACCCATTCATCATGCATTTTAAAGTTAGGCAAGTAATCAACAACTTTTCCTTGCCAACTAATTTTTTTCTCATCAACTAAAATAGCTAATGCTGCGGTAGTAAAAGCTTTACTATTTGAAGCAATTTTAAAGATAGTGTTTGTATTTATTGGTTGGTTGTTATGAATATTTTTAACACCATAACCTTTAACATGAGTAATATTTCCTTTTTCTATAATGCCAATTGCTACACCAGGTATAGAAAATGTATTCATAACTTTTTCGGCTAAAGTATCAATTTCTATTGGTTTCATTTCAGCATTTACCTCTGCAACGCAACTGAAGATAAAAAAGCTACTCAAAATTGATTTAGCTAACACTCTTAAAAAGAACTTTAACATTTTACCTTCCTACAACATGATATAACTAGCAATGAAATAACCTATCAACGCCAAGACTCCACCAAATGTAGCATAAGGTAATTGAGTTTTAACATGCTCTAATAAATCACACCCAGAGGCAATGGCGGAAACACAAGTAGTATCGGATATGGGCGAACAATGATCGCCAAATACCCCACCACCTAGAACTGCAGCAATAACCAGTGAAGGTGGTAAACCAAGCGTTTGAATAAGTGGTACGGCAATAGGGATTAAAATAGCAAAAGTTCCCCATGATGTCCCAGTGCTGAAAGAGATAATACCACCTGCTAAAAATAGCATTGGTACAATAAATATTAATGGTAGATGATCACCAATAGCGCCAGCTATAAATACACCAGTACCTAATTCTTTTAAGCTTGCGCCTAAAGTTAACGAAAATAATACGATGGTTACTAAAGGCAAAAGTTCTGATAAACCTTCAAAACCGACATCAACCAGTTCTTTATGGGTGAAACGTTTTGAAGTTAACAATAATAAATAGGCAACGACTAATGCAAGACATGTGGCATAAAGCACTGATTTTCCACCGCTTCCATGAGTGATATCACCATTGCCTGTCCAAAACATGAAGAAAAACATACCAAAAATCATCGTTGCTAAGGGCACTAGCATAAAACGCGCTTTTGTAGGTTTAACTAATTGTTCAGTAAAACTTTTATCTATGCTTACTTTTTCAAGTTTTTCTTCTGAATTTTTTAATGGTCCAAATACTTTGCCCGTAACGACAGTAAAAGCAACTAATAACAGTGCAATAATGGCGTAAAAGTTAAACGGTACAGTACCCCATAAAATAGACATAGCTGGCTGCCCTAAATCATAATTATTTAGCAGACCTAAAACGTATGCACCCCAGCCATTCAGTAAAACTAAAATACAAACAGGAGCACTGGTACTATCAATCATAAATGCAAGTCGAGCACGACTCATTTTGAATTTATCAAACAAATCTCGTGATAAAATACCTGCAGTTAACACACTTAAGTTAGACTCAATAAAAATAAGCATGCCTGTAACCATAGTGACGGAACCAACTTGACGCTTGGTTTTTGCAATGCCTTTACTAACCAATTTTTCAACTAAAGCAGTTACGCCACCTGAATTTCTTACGTAAGCAAGTAACGCCCCAATCAATAAACTAAAAACAAGTAATCGAGCATTGCCAGGCGAACTAACAACCCCAATCACTCGTTCAATCACACCAATAAAGCCGTAAAAAACAAAATTGCTATACCCTTGATATGCCAGTAATAATTCAGATGTAATTACCGCTAACATCAAAGCTAAAATCACTTCTTTTTTGTACAAAACCACAATAATTGCCACTAAGGGCGGCAATACCGATAATAGGTCCATATAAACAACTCAAACAAAGGAATAATGTAATTCCAATATAATTACAGATTGGAATAGATTATTCAACATCTAAAGTGATTATTAACTTCCTTCCCTGTGTATTGCTACTCAATCCATGAAATATCAAGTCTATTAAATTATTTCCCACTCAGCGAAAATTAAAAGGCTGCCTTCGACAAGCTCAAGACCGACGAAGGAAAAACAATGGTTGAAGACGTTTCTAATTCCTGCACAATCCGGCATTTTGAAGTAGTTTGGGTATGCGTTATTTCAAGATATTTTACAGTTTAATGTCGAATCAAAGGCTAAATCACAAGCGTTCGGTCAAGTTGCGTTAACGTTAATAATTGTTTAAATAACGTGCATAAAGAAATTTTTACTCATGTTTATTTTGCTCAACAGCTTTTCGTAGAAAGCCACTATTTTTAGCTAAACAATCTTTTGATTGCTCAAAGTTTAAACCTGTTAATATCATTAACGTAGCAAGCTTGGCATTATTTTCAGACTGCTCTAAAGCTAGCTTCGCACAATCATAATCGCAATCTGTTGCTTGCATCACAATGCGTACTGCTCGAGCATACAGTTTTTCATTGCTCGCATTGACATCTATCATTAAATTTCTATAGCTTTTCCCTGAGCGAATCATACTGGCAGTGCTGAGCATGTTTAAAATCAACTTTTGGGCTGTGCCAGACTTCATTCGAGTTGAGCCGGTTAAAACCTCTGCACCTACCACAGCACAAAGATTGATATCATTAGCTTGATCAAATTTTTCATTATAACTACAACTGACACCAACAACGGTAGCACCAATAGATTTTCCATATTTCATGGCTGAAATCACATAAGGTGTCCGGCCACTAGCGGCTATTCCCACTAACACGTCTTTTTCTGATAATTCAGCCTTCTGTAAATCATCAACAGCAAATGATTCATTATCCTCAGCACCTTCCACTGATTTATGTATTGCTTTATTCCCTCCGGCGATAATACCAACAACTTGTTTACTTGAAACACTAAAGGTTGGCGGGCACTCAACAGCATCTATAATACCAAGGCGACCACTAGTGCCAGCACCGATATAAACTAAACGTCCTCCATTTGCAAAGGCGTTAACTATTTCATCAACTGCTTTAGCTATTTGAGGAATGATTTCATTTACAACTCCGGCTACTTTTTGGTCCTCATCATTGATTTTTTCCAAAATGCCTTTAGCGTCGAGTAAGTCGATATCTAAAGTATCTTGATTCTGACTCTCTGTAGAAATTTGTTTTAACTCATCAATTAGCTGAGATTGTTTTTTGATCGAATTCATACTTACTCTTAAATTTACTAGTTCGAATCTATATCCAAACTAACTCAATATGCAACATCCTATTAATATTTAAACATGATACACTGAAAAAAAGTGCTGCGCTCCTCGCAAATGATTACTCTGAGTAAAAAACCTGAATGAATAACCACTCAAGAAAAACTTACTCTATTATTAATTTACCGGCATTAATAAGTAATTATAGTCGGATTGCCAATTTAGCACCAAAAAGTGAAACAATTGCGGTTATTAAAGCTAATGCCTACGGTCATGGTGCTATCGAAGTAGCAAAATGCTTAAGTTCACATGCACCAGCTTTAGCGGTAGCGTTTATTGACGAAGCTGCAGAGTTACGTGCGGCTGGAATTACCTTGCCTATTTTAATTATGGAAGGAGCATTATCTTATAATGATTTTTCTATTGCGTTGCAGCAAAACTTTTGGCTAATGTTACATACTGCTGAGCAAGTTGATTGGTTAAATAAAATAACACCTTCATACTCAGGGAAGTTATGGCTTAAAGTTGATACTGGCATGAATCGTTTAGGCATAAAACCAAGCGAAGTGGAGGGTCTCTTAGCTAAACTGACAGGCGAGCAGTTGCAAAACTTAGTACTCTGTACGCACTTTTCTAGCTCTGAAGAACGGGATAATCCAAAAACACTATTACAAATACAGCAATTCAACCGTACCAACCAAGAGCATTGCTATAAAAAAAGTTTAGCTAACTCTGCCGGTATCCTTAATTGGCCCGAAAGTCATGGTGACTATAATAGACTTGGCATAGCTCTATATGGTGCCACACCAATACCAGCTAAAAACTTACCAGTTAAACTTACGCCGGTAATGACCTTACAATCAACGATCATTGCTTTAAGACAAATAAGCATTGGTGAGTCTGTTGGTTATGGCGAAAGATGGCAAGCTAAACGTCTTTCAGTTATTGCTACCATAGCGATAGGTTACGCTGATGGATATCCAAGAAATGCTAAAAATGGCACTCCCGTATTCATTAAGGGACAAATAGCGCCTATTGTAGGTCGGGTATCCATGGATATGTTAACCATTGATGTTACTGATATAGATAATGTTAATCTAGGTGATATAGTTGAGTTGTGGGGTGAAAATTTGGCTATTGAAACCGTTGCCGAGTATCTAGGCACCATCAATTATGAGCTACTTACCCGCGTATCAAACCGAGTAACTCGTGTTTATATTGACTAACTAAAAAGCGGGTTTAAACAGAACAACCTTGCTTATATTTTTCTGTCTATAAACAAGGTTTATCCAAACTAACTAACGCTATTTATTTAGCATGTACTCGATCGTATTCTTCTCTTAATTTTTTAGCCCATTTCCTAATAGTGCGCTTAGCATCAGCAGCATTAGTGACCCTATTTGCCCATCGAGTATAAGAATTATCACCCACTATTTCAGAATCAATAATTCTCGCAAGGATCTCACCACTTACACCATCAAACAGTTCTAAATATAAGGTTGCTTTACCTGCCTCACTTGCATAAGTTTTAGAACGGGATGCAGACTGTACATCCGGAGCATTAATATCTAAGTCGATAATGGAAGGTTTCATTATTAACGTTCCGGCTCCTTCTTTGTCTACTAAAGGATTATCCCCAGCTTTAGCAAATTCCTCTTTAAAGACTTCATCAAATAACGTCGCAACACTAGACTTAATCCTGATGACATCTTTATCATTTATTCGACTTGATAAAGCGGCCTGGTTACGGTTATAGTCGCGCTTCCAGTTCTTTTTAAAAGCAACTTGACTTGGTAATATTAGTACTTTGGTGTATTCAGAAAAGTTAACGCCTTCTTTTTTATAGGCAATAGTTGAACGTTTATCGACTTTTAATTGCATGCCGTCTTCAGAGACTTGTGGTGCATTACTACTTGTACTACACCCCATAATTAATACCGTGCTACATACAATAATACTCGCTTTTATAACATTGTTTATTTTCATTTTAATTTCCTTTTATTAAAACCTATTGTTAATTACTAAATTATTACGTATTCGATTTTACTCAATCCCTATATATTTATGCACTTGTACCGATAAACGCCAATTATTGGCAATACATGTTTCAATTGCAAGTTCAGTAGCCCTATTTTTCTGGCTAATCGGTTGCAAATATACCGGTGTATTTGCAATGTTATGCTCAGCTAATAATGTTTTAAGGTCATCAACATGTTGCTCGGTAGCGATTGGGTGTTTTATTTCATCGGCTCGTTTCATCGCACTAGATAAAATAGGGTAACCTCCCCGCATATTTACTTTTGGTGAGACCGTTACCCAGCACTTTGTCGATACAGATATTTCAAATGTTCCTGATGTTTCTACTTGGCTACTATAACCTAACCGATCAAAAGCATTGCACATTGGTGTTAAGTCAACCATACAAGGTTCTCCTCCCGTAATAACAATATGTTTAGCTTTGTAACCACGTTCTGTCACTAATGCTAGTATTTGTTCTACTGAAAAGCTTGCCCACTGTGGCGTTTCTTGAGATTTAGCTAACATGACTTCTTTAGTCACTTCATCACTTAGCTCTACCTCCCAAGTATGCTTGGTGTCACACCAAGAGCAGCCTACAGGGCAACCTTGCAATCGAATAAAGATTGACGGTTGACCAGTAAATGAGCCTTCGCCTTGTATAGTTTCAAATATTTCATTGATTTTGTATTGAATCATTTTAATTTATGCTTTTGCCTAAGATTTTATTCAAGTAAAATATAGCTAATTTATAATTGATTATACCCTATATATTTTTAAGAGACCCTACTATGACAGAAAAACTATCCACTGAAGAAATAAGGGCTGAAAAAGTTGTTGTTATCTATTCTGGTGGAATGGATTCATTTACCGTACTTAATCGTGCATTAAAAGATGGCAAAGAAGTGTTTGCACTGTCTTTTGATTATGGACAACGGCATGTAAAAGAACTGGAATGTGCTAGTAGCGTATGCAAATCGTTGAATATCAAACATAAAGTGATTGATATATCATCTATAAATCAACTACTTGCAGGTTCTTCTCTTACTGATGATATTGACATTCCAGAAGGTCATTACGAAGCAGAAAATATGAAATCAACAATAGTACCTAACCGAAATATGATCTTGTTATCTTTGGCTGTGGGTTATGCTGTTTCAGTTGGTGCTTCGCAGGTTTATTATGGCGCTCATAGTGGCGACCATGCAATTTATCCTGATTGTCGCCCAGAATTTGTTCAAAAAATGAATGATGTATGCCAAATTGCTAATTATGAAAGCGTTGAGATTTTCAGTCCTTATTTAACTGTAAATAAAACGGCTATCTTAGCTGACGGACTTAGTATGGGATTAGATTATAGTGACACATGGACTTGTTATAATGGTAGAGAAAAAGCTTGTGGTAAATGTGGCTCTTGCCAAGAACGCCTTGAAGCATTCACAGAAAATAAAGTTACCGATCCAATCGCGTATGAATAACAGCTAAAATTACAAGTACCACGATTGTCTAATCAGCAAAGTGAAAAAGTAATTCATGCGTTAAAACATACCAGTTAATTGAAAAAAAACTAAATCAAGTATCACTACAAAAGTAGTCACTTGGCAATTTTCCTTCATCTCAAGTAGATTTCATAATTTATGAGGCTGGTATGATTTTCTTTTTCCAAGGAATTTTCACTATAGAATATTATCTTCCTTTGATTTTCTTTTAAGACAAAATCCATATAACCCTTGTCGCAGCTTAGTCTAAACTTAATAAGTGTCCAATTAATTATGAAGGATATTCTATGAGTGCAATATTCAGATACCAAGCTCAATGTTTAAATAAAATGATTGATGCCAACAATGAAACTCAAGCACATATTTATCTTGAGCAATTATTGCTTTTTCCTGTAGATATACAAGACAAAATAATTGATGAAATTAGCCATTTAGGTAACTGTACTAGTGATGCCATTGCGAATATCATCGGTCACTACTCTATTATAGATCTCAAGTAGTAGACCCCAATAAATTAGTGTTAACCCCAATAATTAAGTACTCAATTGTTGGGTTCTTAATTTAGCAATATCATCACGAATTGCAGCTGCTTGCTCAAACTCTAAGTTTTGAGCATGTGTATACATGCTTTTTTCAAGCTCTGTAATTTTATCATCAATCTCTTTAGTGCTTAAAGCTTGATAGTTAGCACTTCTCTCTGCAACCTTATCTAACTCCATTGACTTACTAAAACCACCAACATCCATTACATCAGTAATTTTGCGTATTACGCCTTTTGGCGTAATATTATTATCAATATTATACTGGTGTTGCTTTTCTCTACGACGTTCAGTTTCATCAATGGCTTTGCGCATAGACTTTGTAACTTTACCTGCATAAAGAATAGCTCTACCATTAATATTACGTGCTGCACGGCCAATAGTTTGAATTAACGAACGTTCTGAGCGTAAAAAACCTTCCTTATCAGCATCTAATATAGCGACAAGTGATACTTCTGGCATATCTAAGCCTTCACGTAAAAGGTTGATACCCACTAGCACATCAAATTTACCTAAACGAAAGTCACGAATGATCTCTACACGCTCAACGGTATCAACATCAGAATGTAGATACCGAGTTTTGATACCGTGTTCATCTAAATAGTCTGTTAAGTCTTCTGCCATTCGCTTGGTTAATGTGGTAGCTAATACCCGTTCATTTAACGGCAAGCGCTTATTAATCTCAGATAATAAATCATCCACCTGCGTTTCTACATCTCGCACTTCTATTTGCGGATCTAACAAGCCTGTTGGCCTAACTACTTGCTCGGCAATATCTCCTGCAGATTTTTCAATTTCATAATTACTTGGTGTTGCTGACACATAAATAGTTTGTGGTGATAATGCTTCAAATTCATCAAACTTCATTGGTCTATTATCAAGCGCTGAAGGTAGGCGAAAGCCATATTGCACTAGATTTTCTTTTCGCGAGCGATCACCTTTATACATAGCACCAATTTGAGGCACAGTAACATGAGATTCATCAATAATGAGCAAACCATCATCAGGTAAATAATCAAACAAAGTAGGTGGTGCTTCACCTTCCTCACGACCAGACAAATAGCGAGAATAATTTTCTACGCCTGAGCAATAGCCAAGCTCAGTCATCATTTCAATATCAAATTGAGTACGTTGTGATATCCGCTGCTCTTCAACTAAACGGTTATTATCTTTAAGATATTGAGATCTTTCTTTTAGCTCTATTTTTATTTTATCTACTGCTGCTAATATTTTGTCGCGCGGTGTTGCATAGTGAGTTTTAGGATAAACAGTAACCCGAGCTAGAGTCCGTTCAACTTGGCCTGTTAATGGATCAAACTGACTAATGCGTTCAATTTCTTCGTCAAACAGTTCAACACGCAAAGCAAGGCGATCTGATTCTGCAGGAAAAATATCAATAACATCGCCACGAACTCTATAAGTAGCACGAGCAAAAGCAGCATCATTACGTTTATATTGTAACTCAGCTAAACGACGCAAAATATCTCGTTGATTAATAATGTCTCCAACACTAATATGCAACATCATTTTTAGATATGAATCAGGGTCGCCCAAACCGTAGATAGCAGATACGGAGGCAATAATAATTACATCTCGGCGCTCTAATAATGCCTTAGTAGCAGACAAACGCATTTGCTCTATATGTTCATTTACAGAAGCATCTTTTTCGATAAAAGTGTCTGTGGTTGGTACATAGGCTTCTGGTTGATAATAATCATAATAAGAGACAAAATATTCAACTGCGTTGTTTGGAAAAAATTCTTTCATTTCACCATAAAGCTGCGCTGCTAGCGTTTTATTCGGTGCTAACATCATCGTAGGGCGATTGAGCTTCTCTATAACATTAGCAACCGTAAAGGTTTTACCTGAGCCAGTAACACCTAATAACGTCTGGTGGGCTAAACCGGATTCTATTCCTTCTAATAATTGCTTAATTGCCGTTGGCTGATCACCACTAGGTGTATAACTTGATTCTAATGTTAATGGTTTTACGGTTGTTTCTTTCAATATTTCTTCTCTCAAGATAATTGCTCCTTAGCAATAAACTCATCATCTTTAAACTGTTTTGAAAAAAGTCGATAGGAAATAATTGCCATAATAAAATTACCCATTAAGGCACCGAAAAAGAAACCATGTAAACCATATAAATAACTTCCTAAATAAGCTAAAGGAACATAACAAATAAACAATCTCACAATACTTAACACTAAAGCTACCATAGGCTTATGTAACGCGTTAAAGGAAGAGTTAGTCAAAATAACAATACCTTGCAAGCCATAACCTAATGGTAAAATCCAAATAAACAATACAATGATATCGGCAACTGTCTGTTCTTTAGAGAAAATGGATGCAATCCAAGGAGCCGCAATAACTAAAATCAAATAAACAAGTACTTGCCAAAATATAACGAATTTAATTGACGTTTTATAGGCTTGCTCAACACGATGCATGTGCCCTGCACCAAAATTTTGACTGATAAATGGCGGTAAGGTCATCGACATAGCTAAAACTACTAATGAAGCGATAGACTCTATTCTGGTGCCAACACCAAATCCTGCTACGACTGACTCACCATAACCGGCAGCAATTGCAGTCATAATAGCTGCCGCTAGTGGAGTTAACATATTTGCACCAGCCGCAGGCAAACCTATTTTTAAAATACCGCGACATGAAGCAATTAATTGTTTCATTGGCAATAAGTGCGTATGAATTAATTTTTTCTGCTTTGTTAAAATAGTGAGTACAAAACCGAAACCAAAGAGCCAAGATATAAATGTAGCGATTGCCGCACCTTCAAGCCCCATAGCAGGAACAGGACCAAAGCCGAAAATAAAAATAGGATCAAGCACGGCATTAATCAAACCGGCACTTCCCATCACTATACTTGGTGTTTTGGTATCGCCCGACGCACGAAGAACAGCATTACCAATCATAGGACCAATTAAACACACACTGCCTAAGTACCAAATATCCATGTACTGATGAATTAAAGGTAATAAAGATTCTTTAGCGCCTAGTAAAGTAAAGAGTTCATCTGTAAATAAATAACCAACAAAAGATAAACTGATAACGACAATAGCAGCCATGTATAAAGCAGCAGTTGCAGAATCTTTTGCTGAATCATGATCGTCATGACCAAGAAATTTAGCTATAACAGCTGATGTGCCTATTCCTAGACCAATCATTAAACTGATTACAGTAAAAGTGACTGGAAACGTAAAACTGATTGCTGCTAATGGTTGTGTACCTAACATACTAACGAAAAATGTATCTATCAAATTAAACGTCATCAATAAAATCATGCCGTAAATCATCGGGATGGTCATTCTTTTTATGGTACTAGCAACAGGATCTTTGAGTAAATTTACCGGCTGTTTTCTTTTTTTTGTTATTTTATTTGATGTCATTAATAAATTTCATAAAGGCGATAGTTAAAAAGGCTTAGTCTCATATCAAAAACATTTGGAAAGTTGTTCAAACACAAGTCACATCTATTGTAATCAAAAGCAAAAGAAATGCACAGTAAATGCAATTAAAAATCCAGCTGGTTAAAAATCAAACCAAACTGTTAATAAAACAACAAAACAAGTGTAACACCTTGATTGTATTCAACAAATAAAAACATACATTTAATTGTTGACTTGCCTACAAGCTAAGTAAAACGATAATGTAATGAGTTCTTACAAATTAACTAACATACTTATCCACAACTTTGGTGGATAAGTGCATTTTCATCATGTTTATTTGTTAATAATAACCAATGCATATAAAACTGCCAATAAATGCTGATAAACTAACTTTTGTGGACGCAATTTAAGCAAACAAACTAATAAATGATTTTTTTCTTATTTTAGTATTGACACTTTGGCATCAGGTCTTTAATATTCCGCCCCGTTAGCCAAGTTGGTTAACAAGCTTATCGAAAGATAGCAATTCCCCAATAGCTCAGTTGGTAGAGCGATGGACTGTTAATCCATGTGTCACTGGTTCGAGCCCAGTTTGGGGAGCCACATTTTAAATTAACGACAAATGAAGAGATGTAGAGCGATGGACTGTACTCTCTAATAACAGCATGTGTCGCTGATTGGTTCCTCGAGCCCAGTTTGGGGAGCCACATTTAAAAATGAGAATTAACAAACTCATGAAAAGTTTTATTCCCCAATAGCTCAGTTGGTAGAGCGATGGACTGTTAATCCATGTGTCACTGGTTCGAGCCCAGTTTGGGGAGCCACATTGCTTAGGTAAGAAAGCAAACCTGCTATATGCAGGTTTTTTTTCACCTGAAAAATAATCATTCCCCAATAGCTCAGTTGGTAGAGCGATGGACTGTTAATCCATGTGTCACTGGTTCGAGCCCAGTTTGGGGAGCCACATTACTTAGGTAAGAAATCAAACCTGCTATATGCAGGTTTTTTTTCACCTGAAAAATAATCATTCCCCAATAGCTCAGTTGGTAGAGCGATGAACTGTACTCTTTATTAGTGATGCATGTGTCACTGGTTCGAGCCCCTCAGTGTCATAAACTGCTGAGAGCCACATTGCTTAGGTAAGAAAGCAAACCTGCTATATGCAGGTTTTTTTTCATCTAAAAAAAACATTCCACAATAGCTCAGTTGGTAGAGCGATGGACTG
>Ga0209826_1000050_pt1 | contig 75813 bp, 61 predicted proteins | sample GOMGulsemesocosm_5_FD_184637 | JGI IMG/M metagenome (GOLD analysis project Ga0209826, IMG submission 184637) | Methane-oxidizing microbial communities from mesocosms in the Gulf of Mexico - GOM15C Gulf of Mexico (SPAdes) (version 2) | ecosystem: Environmental > Aquatic > Marine > Cold seeps...
GTATTGATGCGATAAATATCAGCATAGATAGTCTAGATCCAAGACAATTTCATGCTATTACAGGCCATAACAAACTCGATACAATTTTAAAAGGCATCGATATGGCACTGGCTGATGGTCGCCCCACAGTTAAAGTTAATACCGTATTGATGCGTGAATATAGCGGTCGTGATATTCAAAGCTATTTAGATTGGTTGAAAGACACACCAGTAACCTTACGCTTTATTGAGCTAATGCAAACGGGTGATAACCAAGCGTTTTTTGATGCTCAACATGTGCAAGGATCTCGCATCAAACAAAACTTGATTCTTGATGGTTGGTTACCTGTGATACAAGATAAAGCTGCTGGTCCTGCCCAAGAGTTTTACCATCCAGATTACCAAGGTCGCATTGGACTTATCATGCCTTACTCCAAAGATTTTTGTAATACTTGTAATCGGTTGAGAGTTAGCTCATCTGGGAAATTGCATTTATGCCTATTTGGTGAAAATGGTTTGTCTTTACGTGAACAATTGCAATGTGATGATATTGAACCCTTGCAAGCAAAAGTATTATCTTTATTAGGTGATAAAAAAGCTGCACACTTTTTACATGACAAGCTTACCGGCGGCACCAAACATTTAGCCATGTTAGGCGGTTAGTATGCCAGATGGTTTAGATGCATCTTTTGTAAGCAATGAATGTTTAGGCGTAGTACTCGCAGGTGGCTTATCTTCTCGCATGGGACATGATAAAGCGCAGTTGTGTAGAGATAAAAATTCAATGCTTTCCATGTTAGAGTTTTCCAAGCAAATGCTTAACGATTCAGGCATTAATAACATTGTTGTTAGCGGTGATAATTATGATGTCCCCGATAAGGTCAAAAAAACGGGTCCTGTTGGCGGAATTTTAAGTGTGTTGTCTAAATTCCCTCAAGTTAAATCGTTATTGATATTACCCGTTGACTTACCTTTTATGACTGCAAAAGCATTAGCTGATTTGCGCCTTAAAGGGGAGTTAAGCCAAAAAGCAACTTACTTTGAAGGCCACAACATCCCACTATATTTACCTAATAATTCTTATGTGGAATTGTTTTTAGCGCAGGCTTTTACCCAGAACAATGAACGAGTTCAACACAGTAACCCGCTAAAGAGCTCTAGATTTAAAACAAAAGGCCCTTCAATAAAAGCCTTATTAAAACAAGTACCGCATCAAGAAATTCAAAGTAGTGATGCAAATATTTTGTATAACACTAATACGCCTGAACAATGGCAACAAGCAAGACAACTATTTAATTTTTAAACACTTAATTTTTAACAGATAAGCGTAAAAAGGAAAAATCTATGTCAGGACACGGCGGCACAACTTTTATTCCCTTAAATATTGCAGTATTAACCGTTTCAGATACTCGCACAGAAGAAAATGATACCTCAGGTCAAGCACTAGTAGAGCGCCTTACCAATGCTGGTCATAACCTAGCAGACAAAGCTATTGTTATTGACGATGTTTATCAACTTCGTGCTCAAGTTTCTAAGTGGATCGCTGATGATAGCGTCAATGCTATTATTTCAACTGGGGGCACAGGTTTCACCGAGCGCGATAATACTCCTGAAGCATTAATGGCATTATTTGATAAAAATGTTGAAGGCTTTGGAGAAGTATTTCGTCATGTATCATTAAGCGAGATTGGCACATCAACCATTCAATCACGCGCTTTTGGTGGTATCGCTAATAAAACAGTCGTTTTATGTGTGCCGGGATCAACTAATGCTTGTAAAACTGCTTGGGACAAAGTGATTAAAGAACAATTAGATGCTAGTCACAGACCATGTAATTTTGTCCCTCATTTAAATATCAATGATCAGCAATGTGAGACTCGTGGCTAATGAGTAATTCAACTACACCAGCGCCAGAGCTAAGTCACCTAAATCAAAAAGGTGAAGCGAATATGGTTGATGTGACCGAAAAATCGATGACCTCACGCACAGCAACCGCGCAGGGAATTATCAAAATGAACCGCGCCACGTTTGAATTAATCACTACGGGTAAGCACAAAAAAGGTGATGTTTTTGCTGTTGCTCGTATTGCCGGTATTCAAGCCGCTAAAAAGTGCAGTGACTTAATTCCTTTGTGTCATCCTTTAATGCTTAGCAAGGTACAAGTTGATTTCACCCTAGATGAAGAAAATTCGCAAGTTATGGTCACCAGCCTTTGCCGTTTAACCGGGCAAACAGGTGTTGAAATGGAAGCGTTAACCGCGGTATCTGTTGCTTGTTTAACTTTATTTGATATGTGTAAAGCGGCAGATCCTTCCATGGAGATTGGCAGTATTAAAGTGCTCACTAAAGAAGGTGGCAAATCAGGTCATTGGCAAGCAAGCTAGTTTCGAGTTTCGAGTTTCGAGTTTCGAGTTTCGAGTTTCGACGATTATAGTAAGAGAGAAGAATCATGATCAAAGTCGTTTTTTTTGCCGCCTTGCGCGAGCAATTAAATTGCAGTCAACTATCATTAAGTAGCGAAAATTTAGCTACTGTAGCTGACTTAAAAGAACAACTCGCCAGTAAAGATGAAAAATGGCAGCAAGTATTTGCTAGTAACACGTTATTATCAGCTGTTAATCACGACATGGTCAACAGTGAACAAGCGATTAAATCTGGTGATGAAGTAGCATTTTTCCCGCCAGTTACAGGCGGATAACATACCGTTCATCCTGAGCGCGAAGCAGTCGAAGGGAGCAGTCGAAGGGAGCAGTCGAAGGAAGCAATCGAAGGGCAACAAACTCAGGATAAATAGGTAAACGGGCGGTACGGACTAAAAACATATGAATCAAGAAATATCTATACAAACTGACGACTTTAGCTTGGCTGATGAAGTTACCTTACTCGAGCAAGATAATGCTATTGATGGTGCAGTAGTCACCTTTACTGGCCGAGTACGCAATCAAAACGAAGGTAAAAATGTTACTAGTTTAACGCTAGAGCACTATCCAGGCATGACTGAAAAATCATTAGAAAAAATAATCAGTACAGCTAAAGAGCGCTGGCGTATAGGCCGAGTAAAAGTAATCCACCGTGTTGGTGAGCTTCATATTGGCGATCAAATTGTTTTTGTTGGCGTGACCAGTAAGCATCGCAAAGACGCCTTTGCTGCCAACGAATTTATAATGGATTATCTAAAAGTACAAGCGCCTTTTTGGAAAAAAGAAGCTTGTGAAGAGGGTTCTAACTGGCTAGATGCCAAATTAAGTGATGAAAACAAAGCGGCCAAGTGGTAACTAATGCACTCACCTACGCAGAAACAGTTATATTCACCGGCTAAGTCATTCACTTTCTTACTATCGTTAATACTGTTAAGTATTTGTTTTACCTTTAGTAATAAAGCCCTGAGCGCATCTGAATACTCTGCTCAACCTCTGCGTATTGCAGTTTCTTCTAATTTCACTCCAGTGTTAAAAAAACTCTTAGTTGAGTTTCATCAACAAACCAAAATCAACACGCAAATTATTAGTGGTGCAACAGGCGCCATGTTTATACAAATACAACATGGTGCGCCCTTTGATATTTTTATTGCTGGGGACAGTGTAAGACCTAGTCAACTTGAACAACAAGGGTTGATACTCACCAATAGCCGACAAACTTATGCTCAAGGTCAATTGGCTCTTTTATCAATGAATTCAAAAGCGAAATTAAGTGATTTAAAGAGTAGCTCACAAAAATCGCCACAACGTTTTGCAATAGCTAACCCTGACACTGCCCCTTATGGAAAAGCAGCCAAAGAAACGCTAGAGCACTTCGGCTTGTGGCAGCAATATAAACCTAATCTCATTTTAGGTATTAATATCAACCAAACCTTTGCCCAAGTACGCAGTCAAGCCGTTAATATTGGGTTAGTGGCAAACAGCCAATTAGTGTTAAATAACTTAACTGGCGTTATTATCCCGTCAAATTATCATCAGCCAATAGCACAGCAATTAGTCATTATTAAAAACAGTAACAATATTAATAAAGCAAAACGCTTAAGTGAATACTTATTGTCCCCAAGCGTTCAGCAGAAAATAATTAGTTTTGGTTACCGTCACTTTGACAATAGGGAGCAGGGATAGAAGCATGATGACCCCTGATCTACTTGCCCTATTTACAACGTTAAAAATGGCTGCATTAACCACTATTATTTTGCTGGTCATTGGCACACCACTTGCGTGGTATCTAGCTAAAATGCAAAGTCGTTTTAAAGTTATTATTGAAGCGATTGTCGCCTTGCCCTTGGTTTTACCCCCAACTGTACTTGGTTTTTATTTACTTATCGCTTTTTCTCCACAGCACTTACCGGGACAGTTATGGCAACAAGCAACAGGACACCAGCTCGCTTTTAGCTTTTCGGCCATTGTAATTGGCTCTGTGCTTTACTCCATGCCTTTTGTGGTACAACCGCTGCAAAAAGCCTTTGAACAACTTGGAGAGCCCCTACTTGAAGCCGGTGCTATGCTAGGTGCGAATGCAATGGATAGGTTTTTCAACATAGTCTTGCCGATAACCAAAGCCAGTTTTATTACTGCCGCCAGTTTAGGCTTTGCGCATACTGTAGGTGAATTTGGCGTAATATTAATGATTGGTGGAAATATCCCTGGAGAAACACGAGTATTGTCTATTGCCCTTTTTGATCATGTTGAAGCCTTTGATTATGCAAAGGCCCACGTGTTAGCAGTCAGCTTATTAGCAGGCTCTATGGTACTATTGGCATCCATTTATCTGCTTAACAGCCCAAGAAGAAAAACAATTGAGAGGATTGGCAAATGACCTCCCCCTCTTTAGAACTTGATCTGCTCCTATCAATAGATATTCAACTTTGTTTTGAAAAATTTAATTTAACTATTCAACAAGATCTTTCTTTGCGGGGCATTACCGGAGTTTTTGGTCACTCTGGCTCTGGTAAGTCAACACTATTGCGCGCTATTGCAGGCCTAGAAAAAGGTGTTGATGGTACAATTGTATTAAATAACGCAAACCTGATTGACAGCAAAACTTGTAGTTTTGTCAAAGCTGAACATAGAAATATTGGTTTAGTATTTCAAGACTCTCGTTTGTTTCCACATTTAAATGTTTTAGATAATTTAAAGTTTGCAGCTAAACGCTGTCCGAATCGGCGTTTAAATTTCAATGAAATAATAAAATTAACTGAGCTAGATAGTCTGCTACAGAAACATGTTGATGAACTATCTGGCGGGCAAAAGCAACGAGTCGCACTTGCAAGAGCTATTTTGGCTGAGCCAAAGTTACTATTACTTGATGAGCCTCTAAGTGCCCTAGATAGGCAAGCAAAAACTAGTTTACTTAAACTGATGCTTAACATTCAAAACGAACTACAATTACCTATGCTTTATGTCAGTCACTCTCTTGATGAGTTACAACAAGTATGCGATAAGCTACTCGTATTATCTCAGGGAAAGGTGATTGGATATGATGGTATTCATCCGATGATCCATCAGCTAAATCATGCACAAACATATGATTTCATTCATCAACAAACCAGTTTATCATTGCCTATTAAAACACTTAATAATGGCCACGGTTTAGCGACATTAACATTAAATGAACATGACGAAATTTACTTGCCCGCACTAGAGGAAAATTCAACAGATGAAACCTTACGCTGTTTCATTTTAGCTAGTGATATTAGTATTTCATTAACTGAACCAATTAACTCCTCTATCGTTAACCACCTATCTGCTAAGATAAGTACTATCAGCACCATGAAAAATAAAGTACTAATTACTGCACACTGTGCAAAAGGCAATGGAGAGCAGGAGTTTTTTATTAATATCAGCGCCTTTTCACAACAAAAATTAGCACTTATGACAAAGCAAAGAGTATATTTGCAATTTAAAGCCAGTGCGGTTCGCACTTACCTTTATTAAGTTCAAAAACAAGTGACGAGTTTCGAATAAAGGTTTAAATCAGAGGAAACAATGTGTTAACAACGCAAGAACAGCTAAAATACTCACGACAAATCATGATGGATAAAATTGGTGAACAAGGCCAAGTAGCCTTACGCAACGCCAAGGTACTAATCGTTGGAGTTGGAGGTTTAGGAAATCCCGTCAGTTTATATTTAGCTGCTGCAGGTATTGGCACTTTATACTTAGCTGACGGTGATACCATAGAGCTAAGTAACTTACCTAGGCAAATACAATTTTTCGAACAAGATATTAATCAAAATAAAGCGGATGTCGCCGCAGAAAGACTCAATGCACAATTTCCCGATAGCCATACTGAAGCTATTGATGACATGCTAGATCAAGAGTTATGTGATTATTACTTACCGCAAGTAGATTTAGTGCTAGATTGCTCAGATAACATCACCACTCGTTATTTAATCAACCAAGCTTGTGTCACTCATAAAGTGCCATTGGTAATAGGCGCTGCAACTGGGTTTGATGGTCAACAATTGGTGGTTGATCCAAGAGATGAAAACAGTGCTTGTTATCATTGCTTATTTCCTTCCTCGATAAAAGCACCAACAAATAATTGTCAAACACTCGGTATATTGGGCCCTGTACTTGCCATTATTGCGGGTATGCAAGCCTTACAAGCAATAAAGTTATTAACAGGCAATGGCATATCGGATAACTCAAAGCACAATCACGCCCAAATTAACCAATTGAATTTATTTGATGGTTTATCAAATGAATGGCAGCAATTTAACATGAAAAAACAAGAAAATTGCAAAGTCTGTGGAAAAAGATAGAAGCTAGTTGATATGAGCTGCCAATATCGATATTGGCAGCGATTACTTGATTATAAATAATTGTTTTTCTTTATTTAATCTAATTGAATTTACTTAAACAACCCCATATTCCTGTCGGTTACCGCTTCACGCCATCCCCCTAACCACTGCGATTTAGAATCGATACTTTGATAAGGACAATGCTCCTTTGACTTACCGCTAAGGCCTGCTTGATAACCGTTTGAATGCGCTCTTCCTAATTTATCTCTTTTCTGTCTTCTCATTGTTTAACACCTCGTAACTATACTTTAATGTTTCATAAAAATACCTTTAAATCATCACGTGAAAACATGTGATAATAAAACTACGTTGTGGTCAAATTTCTTGTCTAATAATGCTTAACGATGCTTAATGAACAACAAATCGACAAGTCATTAAAAAGGATTTAAGTAGGTGATGCAATAGCAAAAGTATTATATTAGCGTGGAAAAAAGCAATCTAAACACCAATACGAATCGGTCGTTTTTTAAGCTAAAAACTTCTCTTAAAGAAAACAATTGTTTATAAAAATGCAACTATTTTTTTATAGAATAAGGCGCTATAAGAATAAATTTCTTATGTAAATTTAGTTTAATAATTCTGCTGTTAACTTCGGTGTAACGGTAACGATTAAAGACAGCAGAATTTTATCTATGAAAGCGAATAAATTCGCACCTAACATTGAAATCCCAAGTAATTAATACTTAGCTGCCTGCCCTTTTTCCGGTAGCGTTTGTTGAATAAAGTGACGAATATCTTGATTCGCTTGCTGTAAATCTTCATGACGAAGATACATCATATGACCGCTACGATAGCCCTTAAAAGATAAACGATCGCGCATTTGTCCACTAGGATCTAATTGCCACAATGTATATTTGGCATCAAAATAATTAGTAGCACCATCAAAATAACCAGATTGAATCATCACATTCAAATACGGGTTTTGTGCCATAGCTAAACGTAAATCTTCACCTGTGTGATTATTACTGCGATCCCATGGGTGCACATTACCAAACATATTGTATTTGATATCTGTTTTATAGCGTAGCTCTTCACGTAAATAATAGTTTATTGCTGGTGTAAAACTATGCAACCACGAAGTTAGCTCCGCATTATAGTCAGGACTAGAACCCGCTACTTTTGTGTCAATACCTAAATAACGTGAGTCTAAACGCCCAATGGTTTGTTTTCTTGAGCGCAATAATTCTTTCCAGAAAAAACTGTTATTTATATCCAAGTTATTTGCTATTACAGCCTCAACAGACAAACCAGAATAAAGGGCTACCTGATCAGCTATCTGCTGCTTTTCTTCACTCGATATAAAACCACCTTTTGCGAGGGCTGGTATGTATTTATTTAAAGTAAACTGCTCAATTTCAGGCAATAGTTCATCTAAATCTTTTGCTTGATACTCAGCAGACAAAGCTTTGTGATACCAAGCAGCAGCAGCAAAATAAGGTAAACGATTGGCGGCTTTTACCGGCCCTTCTCGTTTGATACCTATATCGGTTGGTGATACTAAAATAACACCATTCACATACATCCACTGCTTTTGCTGTAATGCTAATGCCAAACCTGAAACACGCGTGGTGCCATAACTTTCACCAATTAAATATTTAGGTGAACGCCAGCGATTATTACGAGTAACAAAAGTAGTAATCCAATCCGCTAAATATTTTACATCGGCATTAACACCAAAGAACATTTTCTTTTGCTCTTCTTTACTCGGCATTTTACCTTCTTTATTGGGTAATACTCTTGAGTACCCTGTATTAACTGGATTGACAAAAACAATATCTGCCACATCTAATATAGAATAAGGATTTGTCTTAACTCCATAAGGCTGTAGAGGGTAACCTTCGTCATCTACATTCAATACTCGAGGACCTGTATAAGCAACATGCATCCAAACCGAAGCAGAGCCTGGGCCACCATTAAATGAAATTAACAATGGACGTTTACTATCATCTTTTATATCAGTACGTTGATAGTAAGTATAAAAAAGGCTTGCGGTTGGATTACCCTCTTCATCCCACACAGGTTGAGTACCGGTTGTTGCATTATATTTTAATTTTTCACCATTCACCTTAGTCGTGTGTTTTGTGGTTTGCTGCTCATCAATAATAAGCTTGCGTTCATTATCTGCATACGATATTGGTGATAGCAAAACACCAAATACAAAAACTATAGCGGTTAGTTTTTTAAATAATTTCATTGTTTTTCTCAATAATAATTTTTTTAATCAAAATTCCTAATAAAACAAACTAGCACAAAGATCGATGATTATCAGACAATTAAGGTAAACCAACTAAATAATAAGATTAACAATATAAAACTAAAAAACTGTAAAGACTTTGTAAATAGTGGCCACTTACAATATTTACGATTGAAAATGTCTACATTTTAATCAATACTATTTTAGCTCAACCAACAAAGTAATCCATGCTGTAAGGGGGTAAAATGTTTAAGCAGTATTTATTCATTCTTATTACATTAATGCTCACTGCCTGTGGCGGTGGCGAAAGCTCAGAAGAAGTAGTACCTCAACCAACTCCAACGCCTCAACCAGTACCAGAGCCAACACCAGAGCCAGAGCCACCGACATCATTACCTAATCATTATGAAAGTGCACGTTTTCTTAATATGGCTAGTTTTGGTGCCAATATAAACAACATTGAAAATGTCAGTAAAATTGGTTTTGAAGATTGGTTAGAAGAGCAAATAGTATTACCTCCCAGCTCGCACGTTGCTTATTTACAAGCCTTAGAGCCAACACTAAATTTAGCTGAGGATGAAGAGCTACGCCGCAGGGAAAGACTAGAAGCTTGGTTTACTCATGCTATAACCGCCCCGGATCAACTAAGGCAACGAGTAGCTTTTGCCTTAAGTGAGATTTTTGTAGTTTCTGAGCATAGTACTTTTGGTGATGATACTTATGGCTTAGCAAACTATTATGACTTACTCATCAATAACGCCTTTGGCAATTATCGAGACCTATTAGAACACGTGACTCTTTCCCCTATTATGGGTATGTATCTAAGTGTACTGGGCAATGAAAAACCCAATGAAGAGCAGAATATTCGTCCTGACGAGAACTATGCTCGTGAAGTTATGCAACTCTTTAGTATTGGTTTGGTTGAATTGAATAATGATGGTAGCGAGAGACTAAAAGATGGTCAAAATATCCCAACCTATACCCAAGAGACTATAAAGGCATTTGCTCATGTTTACACGGGTTGGAACTTTAACGGCGCAACAGAAGAAACTTGGTGGCGATTTTATCAAAATTACGACACTATGGAACCAATGACGGCAGTAGAAGCTTTTCATGACACTTCTGAAAAACAGTTGCTAAATAATATTATTGTCCCTGCCAACCAATCAGCAGAGCAAGATCTAGCAATAGCATTAGATAACCTCTTCAACCACGAAAACGTTGCTCCTTTCATAGGAAAACAATTAATTAAAAAGTTAGTGACCAGTAACCCAAGTCCCGAATATGTTGCCAGAGTTAGTGCTATTTTTAATGATAATGGTCAAGGTGTTCGCGGAGATTTAAGCGCGGTAATCAAAACAATATTACTCGATAAAGAAGTGCTTGAAGGTACTAGCAGTAATGCTAATTTTGGTAAAATACGAGAGCCTTTATTACGAGTTGTGCACTTATGGCGTGCTTTTGATGCTTATTCTCCTAATGATAGGTTTCAATTTAACTGGCCAGATTATGCTTTTGCCCAAGCGCCATTAGCTGCACATCATGTTTTCAATTTTTTCTCCCCTGATTATGCGCCACCCGGCATTGTTAGTGATAACAATTTAATAGCGCCTGAGTTAGAAATTGTTACCGAAAATTACTTAACCCGCACCAGTAACTTCTTAGCTTACTCCACTCTTTGGGGGCATACAGAGTTTGAAAACGAATCAGACAATGATGAGCGAATATTAATAGAGATGAACTCATTGAAACCCATGATAGATGATACTAATAAGCTATTAGAGCATTTAAATATGATGCTATTAGGCGGCACTATGAGTGATGAAATGCGTACGATCTTAACTCAAGCATTTAATAACTCTAACGAACAAGAGATCAACGATAGATTAAGCAACCTACTCTTTTTAATCATGATATCGCCACAATATACAGTGCAAAGATAACAACATACCAGAGGATTAAGAAATGAATAGACGTAATTTTATTAAAAGCCTACTTGGTAGCTCTGTTGGTATCAGTAGCGCTGGAGCAGCTCTCTCTGGCATGTCATTAATGAATAGTGCTTTAGCTCAGACAAGCAGTCGTTTTGATGATTATAAAGCCTTGGTGTGTATTTTTCTTCATGGGGGTAATGACTCTTTTAATATGCTCATTCCAAGCGACAATCTAGATTATCTACGCTATCAAGATGTTCGCCAAAACTTGGCAATACCCCAAAGTGATTTAATCAGCATTGCCCCCAGTTCTGACACACCATACAATTTAGCCATGCCAAACTTTATGGCACCAATGCAACAGCTGTTTAACCAAGGAAATTTAGCTTTTTTGGCTAATACAGGGCCATTACTACAACCCGTGACCAAAAGCCAAGCTCAGCAAAATGTAAACTTACTGCCGCCTCAACTTTTCTCACATAATGATCAACAAAAACATTGGCAAACAGCTTGGCCAGAGCAAGCCTTACTAACGGGCTGGGCTGGCCGTATGGCCGATTTAATAATGGATACAACAAACCCGCTTTCTATGAACCTATCGATAGATGGCACTAATATATTGCAAACAGGTATAAGTTCATTACCTTATTCCCTAGATGCCAATGGCGTAGAAACCTTTAGTGCTTTAAACCCAAATGAAAGCTGGAATAATGACCGTGTTAATGTGTTTAGACAACTAATGTCAGCGGAGAAACATATATTAGGGCAAGCGCATAACTCAATTTATAATCGTGCCCAAAGTAATATCGACATTGTAGCTAATGCCGTCAACATTGCTGAAGAATCAAATATAACCTACCCCGCGAACCATTTAGGCGATCAACTAAAAATGGTCGCAACATTAGCAAGCTCGCAACAATTATTTACCCAACCTAGACAAGTATTTTTTGTCAGCATGGGCGGCTTTGATACCCATGATAACCAAAACACTGACCAACCCATGCTTCTTCAAAGCTTGAGCGAAGCATTATTTGCTTTTAATGCTGATTTACAAGCGCGTGGTTTAGCTAATAACGTCACCTCTTTTACCATGTCAGACTTTGGTAGAACGTTAACCAGTAATGGTGACGGCACAGATCATGGCTGGGGTGGTCATCAAATTATTATGGGGGGAGCAGTAAATGGAGGTGATATTTATGGCACTATGCCAGAAGATTTCACCCTTGATTCTGTTGATGATTTTGGCGACGGACGTATTATCCCAACAACATCGGTTGATCAATACGCAGCTACGTTAGCGAAATGGTTTGGCTTGTCGGTTAATGAAGTTAATGCTGTATTTCCTAATTTGTCACGTTTTAACAATAGTGACTTGGGTTTCATGATGCCAAGCTAAAAAGTAGACATAAAAAAACCGCGAAACAAAGTTCGCGGTTATTATTTTTTAACGAATAATTCGTTATGGGTAACTTAAGCTGTTTTCTTTTCTGTTATAAAGAAACTAGTTAAGTAAGAAATTAAACCAAGTAAAAATATTACGCCAGCAATTTCACGTAACCAGTAGAAAATTTCTAACTTGTCTTGTGTTGCCATAAAGCTTAATGCTTCACCTGATTCAGGTAAACGTTGTAACCAAACTTGCAAGATACCAGCACCAGTTAAGAACAAGGTGATAAATACCATAGCAACTGTCATTAACCAGAAGCCCCACATTTCAATAACTTGTGCTTTATTACAGTTTGCTTCACCGATACCACGTAACTTAGGCATAGCATAAGACATAATGGTCATAACGATCATTGCGTAAGCACCATAAAAAGCCATGTGACCGTGAGCAGCCGTTATTTGTGAACCATGAGTATAATAGTTTACAAAAGAAAGCGTATGCAAGAAGCCCCAAACACCAGCACCTAAGAAAGACATAACGGCTGTACCTAACGCCCATAATGTAGCAGCTTTGTTAGGGTGTTCACGACGACGACGGTTAACCATATTAAAGGCATATAAAACCATAGCGAAGAATGGTAAAGGCTCAAGAGCCGAGAAGATAGAACCAACCCACTGCCAATATTCAGGTGTCATTAACCAGTAGAAGTGATGGCCAGTACCTAAGATACCTGAGATAAGCGCCATAGCGATAATCACATATAACCATTTTTCAATTACTTCACGGTCAACACCCGTCACTTTAATTAATACATAAGCTAAGATTGCGCCCATGATTAATTCCCAAACACCTTCAACCCATAAATGAACGACAAACCACCAGAAGTATTTATCTAAGGCTAAGTTAGTTGGGTTATAGAAAGCGAATAAGAAGAATACTGCTAAGCCGATTAAACCAGTCATCATCACCATGTTAATGGCAGTTTTACGACCTTTTAATATTGTCATACCGAGGTTGAATAAGAAACCTAATGCAACAACAACAATACCAATTTTGGTGATGGTTGGTTGTTCTAGGAATTCTCGACCCATCGTTGGCCATAATTCATTAAAAGTAATGTCAGCTAACGTTGAATAAGGTACAAGTAAGTAACCTAAAATAGTTAGTACACCCGCAGCAGCAAATATCCAAAATAATGCTATTGCAAGTTTAGGGCTATACAATTCAGTTTCTGCCTCTTCAGGGATCAGATAATATGCAGCCCCCATAAAGCCAAACAGCAGCCAAACAATAAGTAAGTTGGTATGTACCATACGAGCAACGTTAAATGGAATTAAACCACCTAAAAAATCACCCATAACATATTGCAAGCCCATGATAAGACCGAAAAGAATCTGGCCTACGAACAAGATCATAGCAAAAATAAAATAAGGCTTTGCTACAGCTTGTGATTGATATTTTAAAGTATTCACAGCTCTATCCTTCTATGTTTGGTGGCCAGTTATTGTCATCTAGCTCTGATGTCCATTTAAGGAACTCAGCTAAATCATCAATTTCTTGATCAGTTAAGTGAAAGTTAGGCATTTGACGACGACCTGGAATGTTTAATGGTTGAGCTTTCATCCAACCATTTAAGAAAGCTTTAAAACCTTCTTCACTACCACCACCGCGGCGGTCATAAACGTTTGCTAGTTCAGGAGCGAAATATGCACCTTCACCGATAAGCGTATGACAACCAATACAATTATTCTTTTCCCATAAATGCTTACCGCGTTCTACTGCTTCGGTAATATTTTCTCGGTTATCCCGTTTGGGCATCTCTTTTACAGTGTGAAAAGTCAAAGCTAAGAATATTAAGAAGAAGAATACACTTCCCCCATAATAAATATTCCTTGCCATGCCTTTAGTAAAGCTCTCTGACATGGTGTATCCCTTAATGAATAGTAAAATTCATGCGTTAGTTACGTGTATTAACTTGTAATAGTTAGTTGTGTTAGTAAAAGCTTAGAGATAATAGCTTAAATAGCGGCAAGGATAGCTTGATAGAAATCAAGTTTTTTAAGACTTGTAAAAAAATGTGTCAAAAAATCAATTATTGTTGCGCCATATCAAAAAACAGTAAAATGATTTGAACGAAAAGCATGCAAACCACTTATAACCTTATATTATTTAAGGTTATATTTACCAAAAAAGCTATCATTACCTAGTATAGACTAGTTTTTTTCAATCACAATTACCTTACCTTTCATGCGAGGATGGGGCCCACATTCATAAGGAAAATCACCTGCTTGCTCAAAACTGCGTTGATACATCTCATCTGGGAAAAAATAGTCAGGCTCTTCTTTATCAAATTGTTTAAACCAAACATTATGGTATTGACGCTTTTCAATGTTTTTCCAAATAACAGTATCACCTTCGTTGATAGTAACCACAGCTGGAATATATTTTTTCTTGTATATTTCTACAATAACTTCTTTGGAAAAAGCGCTATTAGCAGCAATAAGTAAGCAAATAAACACAACAATTCTCATTAAACTATCTCCTATTTTTACATGCAAAAGAGAAATAAGTTCATTTTATTTCATCTCAATTTAAACCTTTTTGATAAATCAAACTACTTAATGACAATACCAAGTCTATTAAGTTATTTCCACTTTGCGGGAATTAAAATGCTCCCTTCGACAAGCTCAGAGCCGACGAAGGCAAGTCATTGATTTAAGAGATTTGGGATTACTATTCGGGGGAATAATTCACATGACAATGAAAATTAAAGATACAAGCGATCAAGATGTTTCGATCGCACCACAACAAAACAAACCAAAGCGCTTATTACTTATCTCTATAAGTTTACTATTGTTAATCACGCTTGTTTGGCAAATTGCACCTGCAGCAAGTCGTTGGAGTCATGCTCAAAAGTCAATCTCAATCGAAAGAGTTCGAATAGGAGCAATAACCCGCGGTGACTTCATTCGAGACATTTCAGTATTAGGTAGAGTTGTTGCCGCGGTACGACCTACCGTATATAGTCCTGCTGACGGTACCATTAGCTTAGAAGTTGAAGCTGGTCATGAAGTAAAAAAAGATCAGATATTAGCAACACTTGAAAGTCCAGAGCTAACCAATCAACTCTTTCAGCAACAGGCTATTTTAGAAAAATTAAATTCAAGCTTGGCTAGACAAAAAATTCAAACAAAAAAACAACAACTTATTGACCAAAAAGCAGTTGATCTTGCCAATGTAAAACTAACAACGGCAAAAAGGGAAAAAAGGCGCTCAGATTTAGGCTATGAAAAAAACGTTATCAACCAAATAGATTTTGAAAAAGCACAGGACGATCTCGAAAACGCGTCATTACTATTCAAACATGCCGTGCAAGATGCTCTGCTTAATAGTGAAAGCCTCAACTTCGAAAGTAGATCTATATCACTCGATATACAGCAACAAGCGCTATATGTTGATGAGCTCCAACGACAAGTTGATGCACTTACTATCACTTCACCTGTTAATGGTATTGTCGGCAATTTAAGTGCTGAGAACAAAACTTTTCTAACCAAAAACCAGCCTATCCTTATGGTGGTAGATTTAAGCAATTTTGAAGTTGAAATAGATATTCCGGAAAGCTATGCCGACGATTTAGCCATTGGTATGAGCGTAGATGTCAGTTTTGAACAGCAGCGTTTTAGCGCTCGTCTGGTAACAATTTCCCCCGAAATACTGAATAACCAGGTTACTGGGCGAGTGCGCTTCAATAAAGAAACACCTGAAAAACTACGTCAAAATCAACGTTTGAGTACACAAATAATTCTTGAACATAAAAGCGATGTACTCCAAGTAAAACGCGGACAATTTCTTGACAGCAGTGGCGGTAAATTTGCCTATAAAGTTGAAAACGGCATTGCAAAAAAAACAGCTATATCAATTGGTGCACGTAGCTTAAGCCATATCGAATTGCTCCGTGGCCTTAAAGAGAATGATCGAATCATCATTTCAAATACCGATCTATTTAATTCAGCACAGCAAGTACTTCTTAACTAAATCAAGCACGAATAATTAAAACGATAAGCAAGGAATTCAACCATGTTAGTAATGAAAAATATCAATAAAGTTTTCCAAACAGCAGACATACAAACACATGCCCTAAGAGGATTTAATTTAACGGTAAATGAAGGTGATTTTGTTAGTGTTACTGGCCCTTCAGGCTCAGGAAAAACCACTTTTTTAAACATTGCAGGCTTATTGGAAACATACACCAACGGCGAGTTTACCCTTGATGGAGAAAACATAGGTAAGCTTAATGATAATGGACGTTCTCGTATGCGAAATCATAAAATAGGATTTATTTTTCAAAGTTTTAATCTAATTCCTGACTTAAATTTATTTGACAATGTTGACGTTCCATTACGCTACCGTGGTTTCAACGCCAAAGAACGTAAACGAAGAATTGAAGAAAATTTAGAACGTGTTGGTCTAGCATCAAGAATGAAACACCTTCCAAGCCAACTATCGGGTGGTCAGCAACAACGTGTCGCTATCGCCAGAGCTCTTGCCACTGGCCCCCGTTTTTTATTAGCTGATGAACCAACAGGTAATTTAGATTCTGAAATGGCACAAGCTGTTATGTCATTACTCGAAGACATAAATAAACAAGGCACCACAATTATTATGGTCACCCATGATGCTCAACTAGCTCAACGTTCACCACGAACCATTCAAGTAATGGATGGTCGTGTAAGTGAAGTTGATTTACATCTAACTGCTGCTAATCAACAAGCAATTGCTTAAGTTAGACTAAGGAGAATTTATGTTTACCTATTATCTACGCCTAGCTTGGATCAGTATATTTCGTCACTGGGGCTTAAGTTTACTTATGATAAGCGCCATAGGCTTAGGCATTGGCGCTGCAATGACCACAATTACCGTCAATTACTTAATGTCAGCCAATCCAATTCCACATAAAAGTGAGCAACTATTTTACGTGCAACTTGACAGTTGGGATATTAACGATCCCTTTGACGAAGGAATAAATCCCCCCGATCAGCTGACCTATACTGATTCAACTAATTTAATGAAAGCTAATAAAGCTTTTCGTCAAAATGTACAAGCACAAGCTTACGGTGTAATAGAGCCAGAAGATGCAGATTTGTTACCGATTAGTGTCACCGCAAGAGCTAACTCTGCTGATTTTTTTGCAATGTTTGATGTACCTTTTATTTATGGCTCCGTTTGGTCAAAGCAATCAGATATTAACAAAGAACAAGTTATTGTATTGAGCAAGAAAATTAACGACCAAATTTTCGGTGGTGAAAACTCCGTCGGTAAAACCATTAAATTCGATAACAATGTTTTTAAAATCGTTGGCGTCATTGACCACTGGCAACCCAAACCAAGGTTTTACGACATTACCACCGGAGCATTTAATGAATCTGAAGATATTTTTGTTCCCTTTAGCTTAATTGCCGAAGAGAAGATTAGGCGTTCAGGTAACACCAACTGCTGGAAACCGAGTGGTGATGGCATGGCAGCCTTTCTTGCTGGTGAGTGTATTTGGACACAGTTTTGGGTTGAACTAAGAAGCGAACAAGAAAAGCAAGATTACATGACGTTCTTGAATGCTTACGTAGAAGAACAAAAACAATATGGCCGATTCCAACGACCACTTGATAATCGATTGAGTAACGTAATGCAATGGTTAGAAAAACAAGAAGTAGTCGCTGATGATGCCAGAATGATGATGGCAATGTCATTGATGTTTTTAAGTGTATGCTTGCTAAACACCATCGGCTTATTGTTGGCTAAATTCCTTGGTAAAGCACCTGAAATCGGGCTCCGCCAAGCATTAGGAGCCAGCAAAGCAACACTTTTTACTCAGTATATTATTGAATCTGCTTGTATAGGCCTTGCTGGGGGCATACTCGGTTTAGGTTTATCCTTTTTGGGATTAATTGGCATTGAAAATTTATATGGTGATTATATGCAAGGTTTAGCCACGCTAAATATAACCATGATGACTTTAGCCATTGCATTGGCACTTATTTGTACTGTAATTGCTGGTCTTTATCCAACTTGGCGTGCTTGCAATATATCCCCAGCCCAACAATTAAAGAGCCAATAAGGAAATTTCCCATGTTAGAAACAGGACTTATTATTCGCGCATTAATGCGTAACAAAATTGGTGCATTACTCATTGCCTTACAAATAGCCCTAACCATGACCATTATTGTCAATGCTATTTTCATGATTCAAGACAGGCAAACACAAATGCTTAGAAGTAGTGGTGTTGATGAAATAAATACCTTCTACTTAACCAACACCATCTTTGGTCAAGATTATAATATCCAAGCAGCATTACAAACCGACTTAAATACGTTAAGAAAAATGCCGGGCGTAATAGATGCAATTCAAATTAACGCGATACCATTAAGTGGTGGTGGTTGGTCATCGGGTGTGCAAACTGAAGCAGGTGAAGACAAAGATTCAATCGGTAGTGCCATTTACATGGTTGATGATCATGCAATTAATGCGCTAGGATTAGAGCTTATTGCCGGAGAAAACTTCAGTGAAACGGATATTCAATGGCGAAAATCAGGGCAATCAACATGGCCTAATAAAGTGATTATTACTAAAGCATTAGCCTTAAGTTTATATCCCGATGATTGGCACTCAGCATTGGGTAGAACAGTGTACATTTCCCAGAATCAAACAATCCAAATTATTGGCATTTTAAAGCAACTGCAAGCACCTTGGAATGGCTGGGATGGCGTAGAGCGCAGCATGTTAGTGCCTTTTCAAATGGAAAGTAAAGGCAGTCGATTATTTATTCGTACAGAGCCAGGCAAACGCGATGAGCTAATGCCACTTATTGAACAAAGCTTAGCTGAGAGTGATAAAGGCAGAATTATACGCCGTTTACGTACTATGGAAGAAACTCGAGAACGTAGTTACCAACAGCATAATGCCACTAATAAAATACTCTCAACGGTTGTTATTACCCTCACTATTATTACAGGTTTAGGTATTGTAGGGTTAGCTATATTTAGTATTAACCGACGCACCAAACAAATTGGTACTCGACGCGCTTTGGGTGCTACCCGTTGGCAAATCATGCGTTATTTCATGATTGAGAATGTATTAATTTCTAGTGTTGGAATTCTTATTGGCTGTGTAGGGGCTGTTGCTCTAAATATGTGGTTAGTAAAAACATTCGAATTATCACCTATTAACATCGAACTTATTCTTTTTGGTGTGGTGACACTTTTTATTGTTGGGCAACTTGCGGTACTTTATCCCGCTAGAAAAGCATCCTTAATATCACCAGCGACGGCAACGAGAACTGTTTAGTTGTTTATATGTAAGAAAAAGAAAATATACATGTTTACTCGGGGGCTGAATGCCCCCTTTATTTAACTTAGATGTTGTCGTGTCATATTGCTGGCATATCTATACGATGAACTTGTCATTGGAAGCATTGCAAAGTCATTATCAATGGGTAGTGCTTCCTTAACCGATTTGTGCCATCACGGCGTAACAATATTAAAATTCCCTTTGGGTTTTTCAATTAGACTAAAAAAGCTTAACAAGTCCAGTTTACTACCTTCAATATTTAGCTCATCACCAAATAATGTGTCTTTAAGCCCTGCTTCACCGATGATCAAATCAATAAACAATGAGCGAGTTATGTTTATTGTAGTATTGGCTTGAGTCTCTGCATTGGCCTCTTTATGTCTTAGTACTGAGTTTTCTAATATTAATACATACTGCTGCTGTAAGTCGGTAAAGTTCACTTTAATACGTAACGATTTCCCGTCTGCTTCAGGACCATTTAAGCTTACCGCCATATTTTCTAAAAACTTATGAACAGGGGTTTGCAAAAGGACATTTTTCATACTCGCTGGAACTAGGCCAATTTCTGGTCCGCCATGGCGAAGCTCATAAGCACCGGTTAAATAAAAATCGCGCCAAGGGCCTGACTCGGCTAAATACCCAAGTTGGTCATAAGTTTTGGCTAATAGTGTTTTTGCCTTTTCATGGCTAGGTTGACTAAAGATGACTTGGTTGAGCAATTGGGCAATCCAGCGGTACTCTTTAGTGACTTCATCGATAGCGACACCATTGGCTTGTTCAAACAGGTGACTTGCATTTTTAACGACCGCATCAGCCCCGCCCATCGCTTTAATATAACGTGTTGCAGTCTCTTCTTCTGGCAAAGGATCTAGCATCGCTGGATTTGCAGTAAACCAACCCATGTAAGCTTGGTAAACTGCTTTAGCATTATGTTTGACCGTGCCGTAATAGCCACGATTTGAAAATGTAGTTTGCAACGATTTTGGTAACTGCAACATTTCAGCAATTTCGTTAGGTGTGTGTCCCGCATTCATTAATCGAACCGTTTGATCATGAATATATTTGTAAGTATCACGCTGGTTCGCCATAAATGACTGAATATTGTTTTTCCCCCATACTGGCCAATGGTGGCTACCAAAATATAACTCTGCCTCATTAAACTGCACTCTAGCCTGTTCGATGAATGCACTCCATTGCGAAGCATCTCTAACTTTAGCTCCTCGTAATGTATATAGGTTGTGCATCGTTTTAGAGACATTTTCGGCGCCGCAAAAAGCTTTATGCTCGGGTAAATAAAAAGTTAACTCCGCTGGCGCTTCCGCACCTGGCGTAAATTGAAAAACTATTGGCAGCCCGTCAACTTCTAGTTGATTCGTTGTATAATCTACAATATCCGTTGGCTCGATAATGCCATAAGTACCATAAGCAGGCCCCTTACCTAGTCCGGTATCAACATGGCCCCTTTCTGTACGGGATAAGAATTTACCAAACATATAAGAAGCTCGACGACTCATGGCGGCACCTGCGATCAGGTTTTCACTCATTGATTCTTCCATAAAACCTTTAGGAGCGATAACTCGAAGCTGTGCTTTTTCTTGCTCGCTCATCGTCGTTAAGATGCCGTCAACACCACCGAAATGGTCGAGGTGACTGTGGGTAAATATAATCGCTTTGATCGGCTTTTTCCCTAAATGTTGCTGGGCAAATAATAGTGCTCTGAGCGCTGTTTCTTTCACTGTGAGTGGATCGACAATGATCCAACCATTGTCACTTTCGATAATCGTCATATTAGCTAAATCGAAGTTTCTTAATTGATATAAGCCGTCTTGTAATTTGAACAGACCATGATGATTATTTAGTGACGCTTGTCGCCATAAACTGGGATTCACGCTGCTGGGGGCATTACCTGTTTCTCCCTGATATTCTATAAAGTCATAGGCAGGCATATCCCACAGCGTCGTACCGTCGCTCCCCTTAACCACTAGGTTGGGATCACTAGCGATGAAACCACGCGTTACATCATCGAAATCAGTTTTATTTGCAAATGGCAGTTGGGTTAGCAAGCTCTGATTAACCTTCACCGTTGCATGAGTTGGCGCTGTATGGCCCTGCTTATCAGCCTCTTCTTCATACTTAACTGATTCGGAGCAGGCATTTAATAACATTGCCATACTCAAAACTTTACATAAACGAGAAGTAACCACTAAAATTTTTTTCATAATCAACTCACCAAATTCATTTGCAAAGGGTTTCATAACCAAGTGCATAAGCACGAGAATGAATTAAAATACAGTAATGTCATGTGACGTGTCAATATAAAAATAATATATTGACACGCCACACGCCATAATAAATACTGTGCTCAATTAGACCAAACATCGAAGGTTAATGTAATGCCGAATAAACACTATGACTATATTATCGTGGGCGCAGGTTCTGCGGGTTGTGTATTAGCAAACCGATTGTCTGCAAATGGCAAATACAGCGTATGCATTTTAGAGGCGGGTCCTGCGGATAAAACCCCTTTTGCGAAAATCCCAGCGGCATTTGGCTATTTTATGTTTTCTAAAAAATATAACTGGGCATATGAAGCAAAAGCTGAACCGAGTATTCGCAATGGCATCCCTATATTTGTGCCCCGAGGGAAAACATTAGGCGGCAGTTCATCCACTAATGCCATGCTTTATATTCGCGGTCAAAAACAAGATTACGATCATTGGGCAAGTTTAGGCAACGAAGGTTGGTCATACGACAGCATGCTGCCTTATTTTAAAAAGTCTGAGTGTAATACCCGAGGAATAAGCCAGTATCATGGCGCGAGTGGCCCTTTACATGTCAGTGACGGAACTCACGATAGTTACCCGGTGAATAAAGCCTTTATAAAGGCATCCCAACAAGCGGGTTATAACATCACCGACGATTTTAACGCTGGCAGTCAAGAGGGAGCTGGCTATTATCAATGTACGATAAAAGAAGGCCAGCGCTGCAGTTCTGCACGCGCATATTTAACGCCAGTATTGAGCCGTAGTAATGTAACCGTTATTGTTGAAGCATTAACCACAAAAATCTTAGTTGAGCACAAAAAAGCCACAGGCATTGAGTTTACTAAAAACAATAAAACTCAAATAATCATGGCGAATAAGGAAGTCATTATATCTGGTGGCGCAATAAATTCTCCTCAGTTATTAATGTTATCTGGCATTGGTGAACAACAACAACTTCAGCAACAAGGCATTCACTGTATTCACAATCTACCCGGTGTAGGAAAAAACTTGCAAGAACATGTTGATGCCTGTGTATTGGTAAAAAGCAAAAAACGTGATGGCCTAACTACGTCGATTAGAGGTTTAGCACGCATGCTGCCAGATACTATTAAGTATTTTTTCAGCAAACAGGGCAAGTTGGCCAACACTATTACCGAAGCAGGTGCGTTTTTAAAATCGAATGAGAATGTCCAACGACCAGACATTCAACTGCACATGGCTCCGTTATTATATGATGACAATGGCCGAGCACTTAACTTAATGAGAAGTGAAGGTTATTCCTGTCATGTTTGTGTATTAAGACCTAAAAGTACTGGAACAATCACATTAAAGTCTGCTGATCCAACTGTCAGTCCAGAAATTGATTACAATTTCTTTTCTCACCCCGACGATAAAAAAATACTCGTTGATGGTATCAAGGTTGTTCGCAAAATTTTTGCAGCGCCAGCATTTGACAGCTATCGCGCAGAAGAGATTCATCCTGGTATAAAAGTGCAAAATGATGAAGATATTTTTATAAAATCTAAAGAACTTCTAGGTACAGTTTTCCACCCTGTTGGCACCTGTAAGATGGGACAAGATGACAATGCTGTGGTTGACCAAGAATTGAAAGTACATGGCATTAATAGTTTACGTGTGGTCGACGCCTCTATCATGCCAACATTAATCAGCGGGAACACCAATGCACCAACAATTGCCATCGCAGAAAAGGCAGCGGAAATGATCTTATACCAAACGGATTAATTAAGTGGCAGACATAGAGCTGCATTAGCGGGCTTAGAACAAACAAAACTTATTAAACATAGTAATTCTATATTCCATAAATTTTGTGCAGTTATCAGATTGTTAATGAGTTCCCGGAGGGCGAGTTCAAAAGCTTACATGCAGTGTTATTGATTTCGACAAGGACGTTATATGGATGTAGTTAATTAGAAAATGCAGGAGCATATTCTCCTGAATAACCATTCTCTTTACTCAAAGCCCTGCTTTCGTCGATCCTGAACTTATCGAAGGAAGCCTTTTAATTTTCGCTGTGTGAGAAAGAACTTAATCAACTTGGTATAACTAGAAAATTATAACGAAAAGAAAACTATAATGAAAAGAAAACTACTTACCGCATTAACCCTTTCCTCTTTAAGTTTGTCATTCTCTGCAAGTGCACTATACATTTTACTCACTAATGTTGACAGCTGGGATACCACTAATATTCAAACCTTGTTCGATAAGTTATAAGGCGCTGGCCATAGCGTGAGTATATCAGCACCTTGTACTGGTCGAAGTGACAAAAGGGCAGCTATTAATTTATTAGCTGCCGTACCTATTGATAAGTCTACAACTGATTCACAAACACTTTCCTCAGTTGATTTAATTATTTTATTGCGACCTTACGCACTGCTGGAATAGTCCAATCGCCATTAATATAGGCGTTGTCAACCATGTAGAGTCTTAGTAATAAATTGAATTTTTTTGCTGGCGCAGGAAGCCAGTTGCTTGTACCTTGACTGGGCGGTAGGTGTTGAATATACAGATCTAACGAGCCATCCTGATTTAATTGTAAGTTCGAACGATCACCTATCGCATACCGACCGATGTCATTGTCGATAAAAAAACCTTCCAAATCGTACATAGATAACGACCAGAATGCATGAACTGGGGGGATTTTATCGGCATCAAAATGCAATACGTAGTTATTTTTTCCATTATAACCTTGTCCCTCTGAATCAACGCTGGTGCCTGCATAACTCGCTTCTTCTGGAGGTAGAGCACCTAAGCCAAAACGAGCTACTGCAGCGCGAACACGATAATTTATTCCATAATTACCTATATCAAGTATAAGATTCCAACCTTGCTTATTAGCGCTTCTGGCATCTATGGCCTGCTTTATTTTTTCAATCGTTAACGGCAGAGATTTTTCTACTGCCCATTGTTGGATTAGGTTTAAACTGTCTTTGTGAAACCTTTCGCCCGGCGCTATATTTAAATGAGAGAACTTAACCAACTCGTCAGCATCGGCATCCGAAGGATACTGCTTATCCATCAGGGTATTCATCTTGCTGAAGAAAGTTTGAGCATCCATGATATCCACAATGTTCATTGGTTTAGTCGCTTTATTTTCGAGCCAATCAGTTGTCGTCCCTTTATAACGTTCGCCAGCCAGCCAGTTATTTAAAGGCGTTAACGCCATCTTATCCTGAATTTTAACGACGTTGGCGACATCGGCTTCACTGTCGCTTTGTATTCGAGCAGCCAACCAAACCATGTTGGTTGGAGATTTCACTATAGAAGCGATACCAGCAGGCAGTTCACCGTTATAATCTGGGCCAACCACAGCTATTTCTTGTGCACCATTGCCAGTGGTGCTGGTGCCACGACGTTCAAATACATTGGTCCATGCATCCATAAAAGGTAAAACGTAATAACGATCACCGGTTGATGGCATCGATAAAATCTGAGGTCCTTGAGTCAGGTCAATCCATGCTATGGTATACACAGTATCAACATTAGGTCTAACAACTAAGCGAAAATCACTGTCTGGAAAGACCTGAGTATGTCTTAATTGGTTAGTGCCACCATTGGCAACCATACTTTTGCGGGTTTCTTCCATAATAACTAAGGGATAGCCATATAAATAAGCTGATGCGGCGAGTTTTACTTCATCAATTGCCTCCTTGGCAACCCCAGCTATGCCTCCAATTAGCACTATTGCTACCATTATATATTTTACACTTGGTTTCATTTTTATTTTCCTTCTTAAAGTCACACGCTACATTTTCATAATACCAACGGCATTAACACATCCAACATAAGTCATTGATTTATAATCTTTATATGATTACTTAACATAACAACATAGCATTAGTCTAACCCAAGAAAATCACCGTTCCTTGAATCTGGGTCGTTAACGACAACGAATATAAATTAACTTTCTTATCAACATCAAATGTTTTGACGCTCTTGATGTCGATAGTTTGTTTTTTCTATAAAAGCATATTGACACTCACCATGTCAATATGCTTTTATACTTGTATTAAAATTATAATAAAATGATCAAAACAGAGGGTGAAGCATGAATTTAACAAATAAGTTATCAACCAATAAAAAATATTTATCAGTTCTAATTCCTATACTGCTGTCTAGTTATAGCCTGTCAGCACAAGCTGATGATGAGAAAGATGTTAAGGAAACTAAGGCTCTAGAAGTGATTACGGTTACTTCTCAAAAAAGAGTCCAGAACTTACAAGAAGTGCCGATTGCCGTAACGGCTATCTCCGGTGATACTATGGCAGCAGAGGCGATCAAAGACATCTATGATCTTCAAGCTAACGTGCCAGGTTTAGGCGTTTCTCAAAGCCAAAGTGCTACTCATGTTAGTTTTTCCATTCGTGGTGTTGGCACCTCGCCTCAAAACTATGGCCTTGAGTCATCTGTTGGATTATATGTCGATGGTGTTTACCGTGCCCGCCAAAATGCGATGATTAATAATTATGTCGATGTTGAAACCGTTGAAGTGTTACGAGGTCCTCAAGGAACATTATTTGGTAAAAACACGCCAATGGGCGCTATTAATGTACGAACTGTTGCACCTAGTCATGATGATCCAAATGGTTTCGTTGAATTTACCGCTGGCAATTATGGTTTAGCCAGTTTTTCTGGTGCATCTTCATTCACAGCCATTGAAGATATACTGACATTTCGGGTTACCGGTTTTGGTACTCAACGCGATGGTACGATAAGTGATATTGAACTTGGAAAAAACAAACTCAATGATCGAAATAGGTTTGGCGGTAGAGTACAGGCTTTATACACGCCTTCAGATGATCTGAAAATACGTCTCATCGCTGATTATGCAGAAATTGACGAAATTTGTTGTGGTGTAAACCCTTCTGTTAATAATTTTAAAGCAAGTGGTATTCCAGGTAAATTTGGTAGTGATACGCTGCTTTCAATGCCTCCTTTCAATGGAACAATCATCAGAGCAGCTGACTTCCATGACAGAAAAGTTGCCGTATCATTTTTACCAGAATCAACAATGGATGACAGTGGCCTATCGGCAGAAATCACATGGGATATTGATGAAAATCTGACCTTCACCTCACTATCTGCTTATCGACAATTTAACTCCTATGATTACACGGAAGTTGATTTGACTAATATCGACTTGCTGGGAAAAACTAATGATGCCACACAAAATGCCATTTCTCAGGAGTTGCGCTTAGATTATACTGGCGAAAAAACACACATTATCACTGGCCTTTATTATTTTGCACAAAACTTAGATGTTGATGGCATTCTTCATATTGGTAATGAATTTAACGACTATACCTTAGGTGGTCTACTTCAGGGTAAAGTGGATGGCGTCCTTCAGGGGATTAACCAAATAAGTGCATTAACAAATGGTGCGGTTGCCCCGGCAGCAAATGCTGCACCTGATAATACAAATTTTTCAGCCTATTCAGAACAAGCGCACAAAAGCTATGCGGTATTTGGTCAAATCGATTATAAACTCACTGACAAGTTAACGATTACGGCAGGTTTACGATATACAGATGAACAAAAAGAGTTAAGTAATACCTTTACTGAAAATTACGCCAGCGGTGCAACTCACCCAACAGATATTACTTCCATTGGTGACCCCGCTTATCCTGAAACCATTGTACCTGGTAGCATGTTGTATAGTGCAGGATCAGCTGGCATCGCATTGCAGATGATTCAAGCTGGAATGATTACGCCTGGGACACCTGCATTTGGCCAAGCAGTTCAAACTTTTCAACCATTTCAGCAGGAAGGTTGGGCTCTCCAATCTATATCAGCGGTCTCTGCTGCTCGACCAGACGTTCAAGTCACTTTAGACGATGAACAAGTGACGGGTACATTTAAACTTGCTTATCAGCCTAATGATGAAACGTTATTTTATGCATCTTACGGCACAGGCTATAAATCAGGTGGCACCAATACTGATAGAATAGCCGAAGCTTTCGATCCTATATTTGACGCAGAAACCTCGCAATCAATTGAAGTTGGGATAAAGAAAGACTTTCCTGATCAAGCGTTACGCGTGAACATTGCTGCTCATTCAACAAAAGTTAAAGATTTTCAGCAATCATCTTATACCGGCAGTGGGTTCAATTTACAAAATGCGGGTGATTACGATACCTCAGGTGTTGAAATAGAAGGTATTTGGTTACCAACAGACACCATGACTATATCAATAGCTTATGCATATATTAATGCAGAATATGCAAGTTTCGATAAAGGCAATTGTTGGGGTGCTACCCCATGGCACACAGGGGATGCACCTTCAGGCCAACAATTCTCAGATTCTGGGGTACCCAAATTGTTCTGTGACCAAGCGGGGAACAAACCCATCCAACAACCAGAAAATACGTTATTATTGCAACTGTCACAAGAGTTTTCATTTACTGACAGTATTTATGGCACAGCAAGTATTGATTATAACTATAAAGATGAGTTTTATGGCGAAGCCAGTAATGATCCTTTATCTATAGTTGATGCCAGCAGTTTGATTAATGCACGGGTATTAGTTTCTTTTGATGACTACGATTTTAGCTTACTTTTCTGGGGACGTAATATTACCAACGAAGAATCAACAGCAGCAGGTGCACCAGCAACATTACAGCCGGGTAAATTGATTAGCTTTTACACTGAACCAGCAACCTATGGTATAACATTTAAAAAATCTTTTTAATTAATACCGACTTGGTATAACAGCATTTAGTAGTCCTTAAATAAAGATTATTTAAGGACTACTAATACCAATTGAAAAATTAACAAACTGATTATGGTATTTTTTAGTGGTAAATCAAGTAGAAAATAATTCTGATAACGTAGTAAAGCCTGACGGACGAAAGGCGCGATCAAACGTAAGCAGAAGTAAAATAGTGAAAGCCTTCTTACAACTTATTGGTGAAGGTAAAATCAGCCCCAGTGCTGAAGAAGTGGCCAAGATATCAGGAGTCGGTTTAAGAACTGTTTTTCGTCGATTCAATGAAATGGAGCTATTATATCGAGAACTAGTACCTGCAATGGAAGGGCTTTTCGAAGAAAAAGTATTTGAAGCTTTAACCGAAAATAACTGGCAAGCTCAGTTCAATGAAGCACTAATAAGAAAGTGTGTTATTTACGAACAATCTATGTGCTATCGAATATCAATCGCTTATCATAGTCACAACTCTTCTTTTCTGCGTGGGCGCTTGGAAAAGTGGCAGAACATCGAAGCAAATATTCATAAATTTATTCTTCCATTTGACTATACCACGAATAAAGTGAAGTTTGACAGCTTACAGGCTGCCACCTCTCCAGACACATGGATTCAATTGCGAAAACTGCACAATCTTTCAAAAGAACAAGCCTTTGATGTCATGGAGTCTATGACAGATATAATATTAAAATCGTTTATCGAGGTTAACCCTCCCTTAACCTAATCCACCTCGCCTTTACTTTTTGATTCATAAGCTTGTATGAGCGATGCCAATATCACTTTCATCGTTTGATAGGCTTTCTCGGGAGATAGGTTTTGACTTTTCCTATACTGCATCCAAGTATCGTTGCTTAACGAAATTTCCAAACCATTGAACAACTCAGGCTCTTCTTCTTGGCTAAATGGTAAGACACTTTCAATAATCTCATGCTCAATGTCTAACCAACGACGATTAAATTCAGTTAAATATTTAGAGTGTTGACGAAGGTATTTTCCAGCAATACTGTAGGGCATCAATTTTTCATAAAATTCAGCTTTTCGTTCAAGCATTTCTGCCATTTGTTCTTGCCAAATTGACGAAGACCAAGGCTTTGCAACCTCAGGTCCAAACGTTGCTTGAACTTCAGTCGCTACTTCTCGGTAAAGTAATTCCATTTCATTAAATCGACGAAAAACAGTTCTTAAACCAACCTTAGCTTCTTTAGCAACATCTTCAGCACTGGGGCTGATATTTCCCTGACGAAGTAAGCTTAAAAATGCACTGACAATTTTATGACGACTATCTTTAGTGCGCATCAATCGACCGTCATCCGATTTAAGATGCTTAGATATTTTATTAGCTATTTCTTTTGTTGGCACTTAATGAACTCTTTTTTAGAATGATCCAATCAAAATAGATGATATTTTGCGAGGATAAGTATTACAGATTTAGTTTAAAAAAAATAGTTCTTTGACGTGCTAAAGTACGGGTTAAAAACGACAATAATGACTAATTAAATTTTTACTTAACTTCTTTAATTTCTATCTTTTCAGTTATATATTTACTGGCAGGTCTATCTACTTCAATAGCTTCATCACCACTAACCCAAGATAACAAACCACCTTCTGGATTGTCTTTTTGCACTTCATTACAAGCAGAAACACATTGCACACATTGGGTACAAGTAAACTTAGCTCGTTTCATATTACGTGTAGGTAAGCGCATAGGACAAGCTTGGTCGCAGGGTTTATGTTTATTATATGACTCGCATTCTCGACAAACTTTAGCGCGAGCACGATCAAATTTAATAACCATCGCCTTATTATTGGCCATCCAAATTAAACTTTGAAATAAGCCCAGTGCACAACCGTATTTACAAAATACATGCCGTGCAAAAAGGAAATCTGCCGTAAACACAATAGTTGCAACGGTGATAAAGAGACTTGCTCCAAAACCTAGGTTAACATTAACTAAGTCATGTAGAAGCATTGTAGGGTTGAGCAAATAACTGAGTAAACCAACAGCCCAAACAAAAGCCATACTAATTGCTGCAACAAACACAATTAATTTAGGAATAAGCCCTTTACTCTGTTTACTCGGTTTCTCCCAAATAGTCACGCGGTTAAGCTTTTTCAACATAAGGTCATTAATAAGCTCAACAACTGAAAAATGCGGGCATAACCAACCACAATAAATGCGACCATATTTCCAAACGAGAAATCCAGTTACGCCTACAAAAGCCATACCGGGTAGTAGAACTCGCACAAATATCTTAATAGCGGCATCAAGGCTATCACCACCGCCATGTAAAATGGAATCAATACTAATTGTCCATGCTTGGCCAAAAATTATAAAATGACCTAAATCAAGGTCAAAGCGAAATATGTTTAATAGTGGCGCAAAGAGAAACAAAGCAAAAAAAGCAATTTTTGCTGTAATTCGAGATTGCTGCAAGGTGATAGAAGTTGTCATGAAAATAGAAAAAGTAATAAAACTGTGCGGCATTATAGAGTGTTTGTTATAAGAAGGATTAATCTAGATCAGGCTTCATATGATTAAGGTGTGATATCATGCACCGCATTATAAAGTTCCCTTTAGAGAAATATTTTGGATAAATTACAATATTTTTACCGCACGGTAATATTCACTCGCAAAGCAGGCATTGTTGCGCTTGCTGATATCAACAACCCAACACAAACCACCAAACTAGAAGAGTGGTTTGGTGTGGTTATTTCACTTGCTGATGGTAAGCATACTTTACAAGAATTAACGGATTATATGTCTCAACAGTATCAACAAAAACCTGAGCGATTAGACGATACGCTTGAGTCTGTCATTGAACGATTAATAGAAAGTAAGATGCTAAAATTAAGTGAGAAAGCAGTAGAGCTACCTTATTACTTAGCTGCACCTGTTGAGCAATTAGACATTGATAAAGCGCAAAAGCTAATTAGTGAAGACGGTTATACAGTACATTAGTTTATAACTATATCTATACTCAACATGCTATAGATATAGTTTCTTGCTGTATTCAAAGAAATAAAACGAGTGATTGATAATGACCGAAAATAAAGCCTTGGCGCTTGCACCACTAATAACGCCGTTTGCATTTACCTTTTATGCCTATATCTCTGATGTGCCAGGATTCAATATGGATAGTGGTATATTAGATTTTATTGGACTATTTTTTGGCCTAACCTTAGCTGCGATCCCTGTTGCCTACATCTATATGTTTTTTATCGGTGGTAAATTTTGGGGAATGCTCAAAAGAAGAAAGCTTGTTAATTTTTTCACCATAACATTTGGCTCTATTTTTGTGGCGGATATACCTATGTTACTTATTTGGCCTGTTACACAAGGAAACGAGTTTTATTTAACGCTACAGTTATTTTCATTTGTAGGCTTAATGGTAGGTCTTAATTGTTGGTTTTTACTCAACTTAGATAAATTTAGAGCGCGATTTAAAAAAGGAAGTTAATAGGCTTTTGTAACTCGGAACTGGTTACTCGAAACTTTATTTATCCTTGTGTAACTTTATCCTTGTGTAAACAAGGCAACGACGAGTACTAACATTAAAATCCAAAAACCAGAGAGCAATTGCCAAAAGAGTACTTGAGACTTATTTTTGGTCACTTTGGGATCATCTAATAAATATGTGGGATTAGGTTTTTTCAGATCTTGAATAAACTCTGGAATATTATTGTAACGCAGCTCAAGATCAAAACTAACACCTCGTTCTAGCGTGCGGTCAAACCAGATAGGAATAATAGGGTTCGCCTCTGTTGCGGAAATATAACGCAAACGATCATATTCAAAAGCAGTTTGGCACTCTTCAATTTTATCACCGTAGGGTAATTTACCCGAAAACATTTCATAAGTAATCGTCGCTAAGGCATATAAATCACCTTGTACTCCTGTATTTTTACCTAATAAATATTTAGGGTCAGAATAAGTAGCAGTACCTAAAACACCTTCATGTTCTAACGGAATAAACACCTCAGCCAAACCAGCTACAAACACTGAACCAAAATCAACAATTTTTACTTTATTCTCATCATTAATTAGAATATTTCCTGGTTTTAAATCTTGGTGAATTGTTTCCATTTTATGAAAACCAGCTAAACCTTTTGCTATTTGTTCAACAATATTAATGGCAATTTTAGGTTTAGGAAAATGGTGTCTCTCCATCCACTTTTCTAACGAAAGGCCATGTACGTATTCCATTAAATAATACAAACAAGTTCGTGGTCTGTGCTGCTTGATTATTTTAACAACATAATCACTGTTAATACGCTTACCTATCCACTCTTCCTGTATAAATCGGTCTATATAACCTGTGTCGTCTTCAAAATTAATCGAGGGCGTTTTCATTACCATTTGCTCACCTGTCTCTGTATCTTCAACTAAATATAGCTGGCTACGACTGCTAGCGAACAGCTCATCTAAGACCTTGTATCCATCAAGCATCACACCTTTATCAAGCGGAGGAGGAAAAGGTAAACGAGTTAATTTTGAGTTGTAATCATTCAAACTCTCATTAGGCAATGACGCTATTTGGCATATTGAACCACTAATATTATCATCACTACCGCTATCAAAAGCAATTTGAACTAAAGCCTCTATACGCGCTTGACATGAATTTTTAGCAGACATTAATTCAATGATTTTTTCTTCTGATAAAAAATCATGAATACCATCAGAAGTCACCAGTAAAATATCATCTGCTTCTAGGGTAAATTGGCTGTAATCAATTTGAATGGAGTTATCCATACCCATAGCACGAGCAAGAAAGCTACGGCCTGAGCCAATACTAGCAACATGATCTCGAGTAAGTTGCTTAAACTCATCATCACGAAGTAAATAAGCGCGACTATCTCCAGCATGGAAAAAGTGCGCGGTTCGAGATTTTAAAACTAAGGCGGTAAATGTGGTTAAGTAACCTTTTTCTTCACTCGCGAATTCGTGACTACGTTTAAACAGAGTTAGATTAATACTTGAGAGAATTTTTTGTCCTGCATGCTTCACCGACCAAGTATCTGGTGTTTGATAATAATCACTTAAAAAACGAGTAATCGCTGTATCGCTCGCTTCCTTACCGGCTTCTGCACTACTAACGCCATCAGCAACAGCTAGAACAATACCTTTACCTTCAAGCACTACTGGCTCTTTTGGCACAAAAAAACCAACTGCATCCTCATTGTTATCTTTTAACCCTTGAATTGAATGGCTAGCGATATCAACTTGTAATTGGCTGGTTTTTGGCATTTATTGTTTCTTTTAATCTTATGACTGATATGCACCATATTGCTCTAAAGAGTTATCTATATGCAAGTAACTATTTAGCTTTAAGCCGTATGATTCAATTTAAAGGAAAAAGCACGGAGTTGACGGTAGTCAATGAGTACTTTTAACACTTAAATTGGCTCATACAGCAACATGATGAAGGGTTAATTTACGTCAATTAGTTCTACAGTTCCATCCGCATTAACTTCAGCCATATGCCCTTTCGGTTCATTTAAAAACATGGTAGCAAAGAAGATAATTCCAGCAGAAGCGGCTATAACCATAAAGAAGGTTGAGTAATCTACAAACGATAATACCGTTAAGTAAGTTACTGCACCAACGTTACCGTAAGCACCTGCCATACCGGCAATTTGGCCTGTCATACGACGTTTAACTAAAGGTACGATAGCAAATACTGCACCCTCACCTGCTTGTACAAAGAAAGAACAACACATAGTAGCAAGCACCGCTAATGGAATCATCCAAGTACCATTTACTTGACTAAGTACCATATAACCAACCGCTAAACCACCAACTAAAATCATTAATGATTTACGACGACCGAATTTATCACTAAACCAACCACCTGTTGGACGAGCCACTAAGTTCATAAAAGCAAAACCAGAAGCTAACATACCTGCTTGTACAGCACTTAAACCTTCAAAGGTTTCTAAGAAGAATAACGGCAACATAGATACAACAGCGAGTTCAGAGCCAAACGTTACAAAGTAAGATACATCTAGAATTGCCACTTGTTTAAAATCATATTTTTCAATATCAGCAACACCATGAGTTAAGTTTTCCTTGTTTACATGCCAGATAGCTCTAACTTGTACTACAAACAATACCAGTAAACCTGCCCACATGATGTACATAGTTTCTGTAGTTAACAGTTTCACCCCTGATGGTGACAATTTCCATGCTAATACCGCAAGTGCAACATACATAGGAATATTCATAAATATGTAAAAGTAGAAGTCTTTCCAACTAGTGACTTCTAAGCCGCCTGACTTTTTCGGTTTGAAATAAGTAGAGCCTTTTGGCGTGTTACGTGCAGCAAAGTAAAAAAAGATGCCGTAAACACCAGCAATAACACCGGTTAAACCAATAGCATAACGCCAGCCGTCATCACCACCAAACGCCAAAGCAATTGTTGGCAAGGTCATAGCGCCAGCTGCACTACCAAAATTACCCCAACCGCCATAAATACCTTCAGCAATACCCACTTGTTTTGCCGGGAACCATTCACCGACTAAACGAATACCGATCACAAAACCAGCGCCAACAAAACCAAGTAAAAATCTAAATAAGGCTAGTTGTTCAAAGCTATCTGCCATTGCAAAACCAGTACAAAGGAAAAAAGCTGAAATTAATAATCCAGAGTAAATAATTCTAGGGCCATATTTATCAACTAAAATACCGATAACAATACGCGCAGGTATCGTCAATGCGACATTTAGTATTAATAATGCTTTTACTTGTGCACTTGATAAGTCAAAGGCTTCTTTAATAAAAACCAATAAAGGTGCGTGTGAAAACCACACCACAAATGTTAAGAAAAACGCGAACCAGGTAACATGTAGCGTTTTAATTTTAGGATCTGCAAAATTTAGCAGATTCATTTTTCCATCGTGAGACATTGTACTAACTCCTGCGCCGTACTTTTAAAAAGTAATGATGCGCTTACTTGCGTTAAATTAAAAAATTTTATTTATAATAGTTAACACTATTCTGCGCCTTTGCCATTTTTGCTTTATTGACTTAAGTCAACAAACTGAATTCTTTTAAATCAGACCTTATAAAAAACAAGGTTTTTTTTGTTCAAATTTGTTTTAATCTATATAACAGAAAGAAAAAATCAAATCTCACTCAAGCGATTACCCAAGCTAAGACTAATTAAAGAGAATTTATGGAAATCCAACAAAAACATTCATATCGAGCATTGAGTCTTGCTACGTTAGCATTTGCCGCTTGTTTTTCTGTATGGACCTTATACTCAATTATTGGCATAGAATTAAAGGCTAGCTTAGCGTTAACAGCAACAGAGTTTGGTTTATTATTAGCTGCTCCTATTTTTACTGGCGCTATTTTTCGAGTACCCATTGGCTTTTTATCTGAAAGAGTTTCTTGTCGAAACCTGTTTTTCTGGCAAATGCTACTCGCCGTGCCACCGCTCTTTTATTTACCTTACGTTGAAACATATACTGAATATATTTTATTGGGATTTATTTTAGGATTAAGCGGTGTTTCATTCACTATAGGTATTCGTTATGTTACTGATTGGTTTGATACTAAACAGCAAGGCTTTGCTTTAGGTGTATTCGGTGCAGGTAATACTGGTGCCGCAATCACTTTAGTTTTAGTGCCTTTTATTGTTGATGCTTATGGTTGGAAAGATATTGGCCCAATTTATGGCGTTGGCATGTTAGCTATGGCTATCATTTTTAGACTATTTGCCCCGGAAATTAGTAAATACTATCAAGAAAAGAAAAACTACGATCTTGCTTTTCACTTGGCACCACTAAAAGATGTCCAAGTATGGCGCTTTGGTCTGTATTACTATTTTGTTTTTGGCTCTTTCTTAGCGCTTATTTTATGGTTGCCCCAGTATTACATGGAAGCCTATAATTTATCGCTAACACAAGCATTAGCATTAACGCTACTATTTGTCACTACCTCAAGTATGGTTCGTGCTGTTGGAGGTTGGTTTGCCGATAAGTTTGGCGCCCGAGCGGTCAACTGGAGCGCATTTTGGATCTGCATGGTGTGCTTATTCTTCCTGAGCTACCCACCAAGTACTATGATTATTCATGGGGTAGCTAAAGATGTAACAATCTCCTTTGAAGTTAATGTTTGGTTATTTACTTTTCTAATTTTTGTTATCGGTATTGCTCAAGGTGTTGGCCGCGCAAGTGTTTATAAAATTATTTATGATTATTATCCAAACCATATGGGCAGTGTTGGTGGTGTCATTGCTGCTATTGGCGCATTAGGCGGTTGTACATTACCTGTAATGTTTGGCTTAGCAGTTGATATTATAGGTGTTTATAGTGCTTGCTTTATGCTGTTATACGGCGTACTAGCTTTATGTATGATGGCCATGTATTTAGCCCTACAGGCTGAACGTCAACAAAAATCACTCAAAGAAGCAATAGAAAATAACTTTTTGGAGCAAGATTAATTCCACACAAAAAACTAGTTTGGCGTATATTTAGATTAATTTAAAATCAGCTAAAACCTGTAATGGTTAAAAGTCAAAACTAGCAACATATGAAATAATAAATTTAACGTCATCATCGTTTAGATCTGTTTTTGACACGCCAAAAGTAAAATTATTTTTGCTGACACTTGCGCCATATTCTAAAAATGACTCTCCAGCATAAAAATCATCTGTTCCTTTACCAACATGAAGAGATAAACCAATATCAGACGCAAAAGAAAAGTCAGCATCAAGAAAGATATAACCATCATCACCAAAGTCTATATTTTCTGCATTGGCTAACAGTGCATATCCAAAAGAAAAGAAACCATAAGATATACTTGCATTAACCTCGGTAAAATCTAAATCATCGACACTATCTGGGTAAGCGTAGTGAACAAAACCAACATCATAAGTAAGACTATTAATTTCTCCAACGTAGCCACCATAAAGATCAAGTTCATAAGTCATACCATCAGCCCAGTCAGCATTTGATACCCATGTACCTAGATAAAAGCCAGAGTTACTCTCAAAATCAATACCTCCAGACACAGCAGGTTGACCATTAGTTTGTTCTAACCCTCTCCACAAGTAACTATTAGTAACACCGGCATTTGCAGACAATCCTTCAACTGCCACTGCAGAAGCGGACATTGTATTTATTAACATTGTTGCTACTACAAACAATAAAGAACTTATTAATTTTTTCATAATAATAACCTTTGTTAATTTTCTAATTATTCAGTTTTAAATTCTGATGACTCTTTTTCTAATTCAGTCGCTAAACGTGCAAGTTCTACACTTGATTCGGCGATGTTATCTGTCGCATGACTGGTTTCAGTTACACCTGAATTCAACGTTTCTACATTCTGTAATATATCTTCAACTACAGCAGATTGCTCTTCTGCGGCTGTTGCTATTTGTGCACTTAAATCACTTATTTCGTGCATATCACCCGCTATCATTTTATTTAATTCCATCACCTCTTTGGCGTGTTCTTGTACTGAATTAGCCTGAACAACACTACTTGCCATAACGTCAACAGATGAATTGGCACCAACCATAATAGTATTTATCATATTATCAATTTCTTTGGTGGAATCTTGCGTTCTTTGCGCTAACTGGCGAACTTCATCTGCAACTACCGCAAAGCCACGGCCTTGTTCTCCGGCCCTTGCAGCTTCAATTGCAGCATTTAAAGCAAGCAAATTGGTTTGGTCAGCAATCCCTTTTATAACGTCTAGAATATTAACTACTTGATCAAAGTCACTCCTTACCTTTTGAACACTCTGCTCTGATTGTTGAATTTGTTCTGTCATACCCACAATGGAACGATAGGTTGTATCTAATTTATTCGAGCTATCAATCACTTTCTCTTGAATATTATCAACTGCTGATGAAGTAGTTGTAGTACTTTGAGCAACTTCATTTACTGTTGCTCCCATTTCCTGCATTGCAGTGGCAAGCTGCTCAGATATAGATTGTTGCTCTGAAACTGTACGACTGGTTTGAGTGGTTATTGTTGCAAGTTCTTCTGAAGTTGAAGCTTGTTGAAGCGCTATTCCAGAGATATTTCTAGCCATTTTAGAAAGGTTCGTTATCATGTGACCAATAGCTTCTTGAAGATCTCCAACTTCATCATTCACGCTCTTTTTAACTGTAAGGGTTAAATCCCCATTGGCAACTTGTTGTGCAACACCAGCAATTTCAACAATAGGTTTAGCCATACGTTTGGCAATAAACATTCCTATTATGGCTATGATAACAACTATAATTACCATCAATATAATCATGAAAATAGTATTATTACGAATAGAAGCAAACGCTTCAGGCTCATCTATTTCGGATAATATTGCCCAATTAAAATCACCAAACGCTATTTTATCAAAAGAAGAAAGTACCGGATTACCATTATAATCAATAATGATATCAGTACCCTTTTCTCCTGCAAGCGCACGTTTTGCGGCATCAGTGTTAACTCCATTTGTAGCTATTGAGCCAGCAAAGCTTGCTTTTACGCTATGACCTTTAGGATCAAGAAATGAATTACTACGCATTCTTAAATCATTACCCACCAAATAACTTTCTCCGGTGTCTCCCATTCCTTCTCGAATACCCATAATTGCTTGTATACCCTCAAGCGGTAATTGCAACGCAACATAAAAAGCTGGCTCACCCGTTTTTTTAAGTAAAGGTTGTCCTATAAATGCAGCGGGATCACCATTGCTAGGCTCATAGGGTGAAAAGTCAACAAAGCCATACTGCTTACTTTGACTAATACTTTTAACTAGTTTCCCTAGATTAGAGCTTGAATACTTACCGGTCAAAATGTTGGTATTAAAATCAGCTTCCTTTGTTACCGTATAAAAAATATGACCGTCAGTGTTAATTAAAAATAGATCGTAGTAACCATATTTTTCAATATAACTTTTATAAAAATCTTCATTGTCTGATGTTTTAGGATTAAACGCTTCTGCAACATCAATTTCTGAGATAATAGCCCAACGTACATTGCTTCCTATATCAATGTAACCCCAGCTACTTACAACCGGATTATTATTATAATCCATGATAACGCTTGTATCTTGTTGCCCACTCAATGCACTTTCTGTCGCTTGAGTTTGCACTTCATTGTTTTGTGCAAAAGAGGCTTTAACCGAGTATTCAGCAGGGTTTAAATAAGAATCTGAACGCATTAATTTATCTTGCCCGACAAGATATGACTCCCCTGTTTCTCCCATTCCATGTCGATTACCTAAAATACTATTAATTTTATCAAGCGGTTGTTGATAAGCAATATAACCAATACGTTTACCTTTCGAAACGACTGGCTTTATAACAAATGCGGCGGGTTCACCATTACTAGGTGCATAAGGTTTAAAATCAGCCAACTGAATGTCTGAAGAATCAGATTGCTTAGCTAAAATAAACGCCTGATAAAATGAACTATCACTTAAATCTTTGGGTATTTTCTTTCCTAAATCACTTTCTCGCGTGACCGAATAAACAATGGTTCCTTTAGTGCTGATAATGAAAAAGTCATACCAACCTAAATAGGATAATAAAGGCTTATAGGAAGTATCATACTTATTAAGTAATGTTTGCCATTGTTTTTTATTTGAAAAACTATTGACCAATTCACCAATAGCTTGGTGTGTCCCTTTCTTTTTTGACAATAGTTCTAATTGAATTTTACCGTTATTGAAATAATCCTGAACTTGTGATTTCTTAAGCTCATTGATAGCAGATAATTTCATAAAAGCTTGCTGTTGCATAGTATCTGCAATATTTATTAACACCCCCATATCACCTTTGCGTTCAGCAAAATAAGACTCGATGGCTTGCTTTTTTATTTGGTTAATGGCTGTTAATTGGCTATAAACTTTATTTGTTACATCCGTAGAACTATTCCTTGTTGAGATAACACTTACGATAATAGCTGGAATCAATCCCAATACTATAAATAATAAAGTAAATTTGGCTTTTAAACTTTTAAATTTAATCATATATCACCTTTACTTTTTTCTTGGTAACTTTTTTATTATAGTTCAAATATTTTGTTTATTTTTATTCTCATAAAGTTAGAATTTTTCAACATTAAAAATAAAGCATGCATTAAGGCTAAGTTGCTCTAATACAGCCATATACTTTAATGAAGGATAATTAATCCATGAGTTAAAAGATGAGAAAATAATAAAAAGACCAGGGTTTGTTGATTTTTCAGAAATAAACTTCTGGCTAACACAGTAAAAAGGCATTTTAAAAATAGTTATTCTTTACTGATTAATCAAAAATAAGGGTTCTTTTTTATATTGTAAATAGCATTTAGGTAACACCAAGATGGCTAAATGCTAAGTTAGCATTCTAGTCTATGCAAAGAGAAATCAAACGATGTTCAAAGAAGTTGGTTGACGTATATTAATTTGGCTAGGCTTTGTTGTTACCACATTCTATACATGCATTAACAATCACATAGTGCTTACATAGTTTCTTTGTAATTTATCATAACGAGTGGCAATATCTCGACAATGCTTCCACCTAACAAATACATTATCAACTTTATTGGGCTCTAGAAACTTAACTTATGAGCAACTGCCCACATTGCTGCCTCTACCCTACTTTTTAAACCTAACTTTTTAAATAAATTTTTATTGTGCACTTTCACTGTCGCTTCTGTTATACCAAGTTTACGAGCTATGTCTTTATTGCTCTTCCCACCGGCAATCAGCTTTAAATTCTCTAGTTCTCGTTGTGTTAATGTTTGAATAATGCTGGTTTGCTTTTGTGGTCGTAAAGATCTCGCTAGAATTTGTGTCAGTGGTTCGCTAATCACAAATTCACCTTTAATAGCATGGTTTATTTTTTCAATCAGCTCCTCTGGTTCACTATCTTTTAGCAAATAACCATCTGCATTAAACTTTAGCGCTTGAAGTACATCAGTTTCATTATCGGAAACACTGAAAATAATCACTTTAGAACTAACATTCGCTCGCTTAAGCGCACTTAACGTTTCAATACCACTTAAGCCTTTCATGTTAAGATCGAGTAAAATTAAATCCGGACTATGTTCAACCGCAAAAGTAATGGCTTCATCACCCGAGCCCACTTCTCCAATAACATTTAGGTTGTCTTCTATGGAAATTAGTTGAGCTACACCTTTGCGTAGCATCGGGTGATCATCAACTAATAAAATACTGGCTTGCTTCATATTATTTTCTCTGTGTTCTAATAATTCGTGACTGGGCTCTAATGACTAAACTCAAAACTGATCACAGTGCCTTGCCCTTCTCGATTACCAATATTAAAATCTGTATTTAATGATTTCGCTCTTTCTTGCATTATGCCAACCCCAAAATGTCCTTGCTTACTGCCTTGCTTAATACTAGATTCTGGTAAACCTTTACCATTGTCCCATATTTTCACATTAACCTTGATATCTTTTAACGTGATAGTAACTCCTGCAAGCGTAGCATTTGCATGGCGATGAATATTTGATAAAGCTTCTCGTACTATTTGTAATAAATGTATTTCTTGATTAGCACTAAGATAATTTGCAGGTAATTGGTAATTAAACTCTATGGTATGTTGACACTTTGCACTGAACTCTGTAACTGTGCTTGCCAAAGCACTTTTAATTGATGGGTCGTCTAATTTCAACCTAAAGGTTGTTAATAATTCTCTCAGCTGAGAATAGGCACCATTTAATCCATCTTTGATATCATCAATGGTTTCCTCAACTTGTGCTTGCGGTACTTGTTTTTGCATTTTTCGTGTCAACAAACTCATTTGCACTTTTAAATAAGATAATGATTGTGCTAATGAATCATGAAGTTCACGGGCTATAACTGCACGCTCTTCAACAATAATCAAACGGTTTTCGCTGATCCTTTTTTGATCAAGCTCAATAGCCGTCGCAATGATATCTGCCATACCTTGCAATATTTGCTTTTGCCATTCATGAGCAACGTTATTTTTTGGTAATTCCCATACTAAATAGCCAAATAACAAACTTTGTTTTTCTAATGGAAACTCATGATAATTAAAACAAATATTGTCAATTATAGTGTTGTTAGTATTTATCACATCAATAATGAGGTTATTTTGCTTACTGTCATTTAAAGTAACGCTTATCCTACCAATGCCTATTAATTTCTCTAACTCATCAATGACAAGATGATCAATTTGAAAGGTTGGCGTATCCTGCTCTGATAATGTATAACCTGCAAGGTTTCGTGCTGAACGATAGAGTAAATCAAGCGATTGATTATTCCGGCTTATTTCTAATGTTTTATTGGCAACCCTTTGTTCAAACTGCTGATATGTTAATTTTAACTCTGACGACATTTGATTAATTGTATGGGCTAAAACACCCAATTCATCATTTTCACTGTAATTAGCTTTTTCTTCAAAGTTACCTTTACCTACTTGCTCTGCAACTCTAACTAACTGCTTTAAAGGCACAATTAGTTTGCGATTTAGCTTTATTAATACAAAACTCGCCACTGCGATAACAAGAAGCAATGTTATGCCTTGAATAAGGCGTAAAAGACTTAGTTTTTTTTCTGATTCTAACTGTAACAAGGTGACTAAATGATCTAGCTTAACAACGAAACGATCTAATCTTTTCGTTTGTTCTATTAACTGCCGATGGTTCAAATGTTCTATGCCTAATGCTTGCTCATTAACTTGCTTCCATAAACGTAAAATATTCTGATACTGTATTTCTACTTCTGAAGGGTCCTTATGCTCAAGGTGCTTACCAAGCAATAAGCTTGATAAGCGCATATTGAAATCATCTATTTCAGATTTCACCTGTCTTTTTTGCTGGCTAGTATCCTCGTAATAAGCTCGAGATATGCGTATTGCTTGCATTCTAAGTGAGCCAGCTCTGTTAATTTGTGCCGCATCGCCATTAAGACTTTCTGTGACTAACATGGAAGAAATCATGCTCAGTAAACCTAATGTGATAATAATTGCCATAATTTGCCCAGCTCGGGCAATCAATGAAGTGCTAGATTCACGATAAGAATTTGTTGGCATAATAAATTTTAAGCTGCAATAAAATAAATGCAGCATACATACTTTTTTTATTTATCCCAAGGTAATTCCTTACTACCACCAAATAGTTAAAGTTAACCATCTCTTAGTTGAAAACTTTAACTCCACATATAAAAACCTTTAAATACAGCAAGATGAACAAAAATAAACACTACCACCTTAGTGGTAGATGCAAAATACCCCTTAAAACAGTAAAACTAGCTGCTTGATCCAGATCAACTATGCCTACTTTACTGATTGTTACTTTAAGCTCAGAAATAAATAGAACACCCTTTAATAAAAACAAACGCAACATAAAAAACGTTTCGACAACTGAAACAAAAATTTAGATTGCTGATTAATTGGAGTATACAATGTCAGATATTCAAAAATGGGATGTAGAAGATCCCAAGTTTTGGGACAGCGAAGGTAAAAAGATTGCTAACCGCAACCTTTGGATCTCTATCCCTAGTTTGTTATGTGGTTTCGCGGTATGGCTATACTGGGGTATCATTACCATTCAAATGTTAAACTTAGGTTTCCCATTTGCTAAATCAGAATTATTCACTTTAATGGCGGTAGCGGGTTTAACGGGGGCAACCTTACGTATTCCCAGTAGTTTCTTCATTCGCTTAGCCGGTGGTAGAAACACTATAGTATTCACCACCGCATTATTAATGATACCTGCCATTGGTGCGGGTATTGCTTTACAAGACAAGAATACTCCATTATGGGTTTTCCAAGTACTTGCTCTTTTATCAGGCCTTGGTGGTGGTAACTTTGCCTCTTCAATGTCTAATATTTCTTTCTTCTTCCCGAAAAAACAACAAGGTTTAGCATTAGGTTTAAATGCTGGTTTAGGTAACTTCGGTGTTACAACCATGCAAATTTTAGTGCCATTAGCGATGACTTTTGGTTTATTTGGTGGCGAGCCAATGGAACTTGTAAATACTTCAGGTACGCTTATTGGAAAAATTCCTGCCGGCACTGATGCTTGGATCCATAACGCAGGTTACATCTGGTTATTATTCCTAATCCCACTAACTGTTGTAGGTTGGATAGGGATGAATAATATCAAGGCAACTCATGTTACTCCTGAGTTACCAAGCCCTGTTGGTTCTTTCTCCATGATCACCGGTATGTTATTGGTTGGTTTTGTTACTGCTATTTTTGGCTTATGGTTAATGCTTCCTGAAAAAGTAGGCGGTAGTGGTTTTGGCATCAGTAAATGGATTGTTCTACCCATCGTTATTGCGCTTACTGTTTTCTTATTAAAACTTTTCCCTGGAAAAATTAAAGAAAATTTAAGTCGTCAATATCAAATTTTTGATAACAAACATACTTGGGTAATGAGTGTTATTTACACCATGACTTTTGGCTCTTTCATTGGTTTTGCTGCCGGTTTCGGTTTATCTATTAAGGTTATCTTTGGTTATCAACATATCATGGTTGATGGCGTGATGAATCACGATATTGCTAATGCAGCGGGTCCAAGTGCATTGATGTACGCTTGGATGGGTCCTTTCATTGGCGCGTTAATTCGCCCAGTAGGTGGTTGGGTTGCAGATAAAATGGGTGGCGCTAAAGTAACACAAATCTGTGCCGTTGTGATGGTAGCCAGTGCTGTTGGTGTTGCTCACTACATGAAACTAGCTTACGCGTCAGCAACCCCACAAGATTACTTTGTACCATTCTTAGTTTTATTCTTAATTTTATTTGCTGCCACGGGTATTGGTAACGGTTCAACTTTCCGTACTATTTCAATGGTATTTAATAAAGAGCAAGCGGGCCCAGTATTAGGTTGGACGTCAGCAATAGCAGCATATGGCGCGTTCATTATTCCTAAAGTATTAGGTGAGCAAATTAAACTAACTACACCTGAAAATGCGTTATACGGTTTCGCGGTATTCTACGGTGTATGTATCGTAGTTAACTGGTGGTTTTACTTGCGCAAAGGTGCTGAACATCATAATCCTTAAAAAGTTTAAGGTTATTAGAAGAGAGTTGATCTATATCAGCTCTCTTGTTTGCATTTTCAATGTAAGATTCGGTAACTTTTTAAAATGTAAATTTAGCTAGTTAACAAACAGATTAGAACCATCAATATTAATAAAAACCATCTAGAGTTTATTAAAATTTTTATAATCGGCTTTATCAGTAAAAGAGCATATTTTCAACATAACTGATATCACTTCAACGGAGAAAAAAGATGAGTAACTTTCTTGATCGTCTGCAGTTTCTTAAAAAGAAAACAGGCGAATTCAGTGACGGGCATGGTGATACCACCAATGAAAGTCGTGAATGGGAAAACAGCTATCGTCAACGCTGGCAACACGACAAAATCGTACGCTCTACCCATGGGGTAAACTGTACTGGTTCTTGTTCTTGGAAAATTTATGTAAAAAATGGTTTAGTGACTTGGGAAACTCAGCAAACTGATTATCCTCGCACTCGTCCAGACTTACCTAACCATGAACCGCGTGGGTGTCCTCGTGGTGCAAGTTATTCTTGGTACTTATATAGTGCTAACCGTTTAAAATACCCTAAAGTACGTAAGCCATTATTAAAATTATGGCGCGCTGCTCGTGCAACACAAGATCCTGTCGATGCATGGGGTTCAATCGTTGAAGATAAAGCAAAAGCTGAATCATATAAATCAAAACGTGGTTTAGGTGGCTTTGTTCGCTCTTCATGGGAAGAAGTAAACGAAATTATTGCCGCGGCAAACGTTTATACGACTAAAACTTATGGTCCTGACCGTGTTATTGGTTTCTCTCCAATTCCGGCAATGTCAATGGTTTCTTATGCGGCAGGTGCTCGTTACTTGTCACTAATTGGTGGTGTATGTTTAAGCTTCTACGATTGGTATTGTGATTTACCGCCAGCATCTCCAATGGTTTGGGGCGAACAAACAGATGTTCCTGAATCTGCTGATTGGTATAATTCAAACTACATCATTGCTTGGGGTTCTAACATTCCTCAAACACGTACGCCTGATGCGCATTTCTTTACTGAAGTTCGTTATAAAGGTGCTAAAACTGTATCAATCACACCAGATTACGCAGAAGTTTCAAAGCTTACTGATGAATGGTTAAACCCTAAACAGGGTACTGATGCTGCATTAGGTATGGCTTTTGGTCATGTTATCTTAAAAGAATTCCATTTAGAAAATCCAAGTGAATATTTCACAAGTTATGTTCGTCAATATACCGATTTTCCAATGTTGGTTGTATTAGACAAGCATGATGATAACTCCTTTGTATCAACACGTTTCTTACGTGCAAGTGATTTAGCGGGTGATTTAGGTCAAGAAAACAATCCTGAGTGGAAAACAGTTGGCTTTGATGAAAACTCAAATGAATATGTTTCTCCTACTGGCTCTATCGGTTACCGCTGGGGTGAAAAAGGCAAGTGGAACATTGAAGAGCGCGAAGGTAAATCAGGTGCTGAGACTAAACTACAGTTGTCTCAAATTGGTGGAGACATAACTCCGGTTGCTTTCCCTCACTTTGCTGCAAATAACACTAACAGTGCATGGACAGGTTGTGACCAAGACGAAATTCAAGTTCGTAACGTACCAACTAAAACAATTGCTGGCGCAGATGGTAAAGAATACTTAGTTGCTACTGTTTACGATTTAATGATGGCTAACTACGGCATTGACCGTGGTTTAGGTGGCGGAAACGTTGCTTCAAGCTATGACCAAGATATTCCTGGTACACCAGCTTGGCAAGAAAAAATTACCGGTCTTCCGCGCTCAAAAGTAATTAAAGTTGCTCGTGAATTTGCTGACACGGCGAATAAAACGCGTGGTAAAGCCATGATCATCGTTGGCGCAGCCATGAACCATTGGTATCACATGGACATGAACTATCGTGGCCTGATCAATATGGTTATGATGTGTGGTTGTGTTGGTCAATCAGGTGGCGGCTGGTCACATTATGTTGGTCAAGAAAAACTACGTCCACAAACTGGTTGGCAGCCATTAGCATTTGGTTTGGATTGGGCTCGTCCACCACGTCAAATGAATGGTACTTCTTTCTTCTACAACCATTCATCGCAATGGCGTCATGAAAAAGTAAGTATGCATGAAGTATTATCGCCATTAGCGAAAAAAGAAGACTTTGCTGAGCATCAGCTTGATTACAACATCCGTGCAGAGCGCATGGGTTGGTTACCTTCTGCACCTCAAATTAACCGTAACCCGTTACAGTTAACTAAAGATGCAAAAGCTGCCGGTATGGAGCCAAAAGATTTTGCTGTTCAAGAGCTTAAATCAGGTAACTTGAAATTTGCTTGTGAAGCACCTGATTCACCAGAAAACTTCCCTCGTAACATGTTTATCTGGCGTTCAAACTTACTTGGTTCTTCAGGTAAGGGACATGAATACATGCTTAAGTACCTTTTAGGTGCACAAAGAGCAAGTGTATTAAATGAAGATAATGGCACTACCGGCAACATTAAACCTGAAGAAGCAGAATGGGTTGATAAAGGTGCTACCGGTAAATTAGACCTAGTTACAACGTTAGATTTCCGTATGTCATCTACCTGTATGTATTCAGATATTATCTTACCAACAGCTTGTTGGTATGAAAAAGATGATTTAAACACCTCTGATATGCATCCGTTTATTCACCCATTGTCAACAGCGGTTGATCCGGCGTGGGAAGCGAAATCAGATTGGGAAATCTATAAAGGTATCGCTAAGAAGTTTTCTGAAGTTTGTGTTGGTCACTTAGGTGAAGAAACTGATTTTGTTACTATACCTATGTTACATGACACCCCAGGTGAACTTGCACAGCCATTTGATGTTAAAGATTGGAAAAAAGGCGAGTGTGATTTAATTCCAGGCGCAACAGCACCAAACATGGTTGTTGTTGAACGTGATTACCCGAACACCTACAAGAAGTTTACTTCTTTGGGCCCACTCCTTGATAAATTAGGAAATGGTGGTAAGGGTATCAACTGGAATACTGATGACGAAATCATGTTATTAGGTCAGTTAAACCACTTAAATACCGATGAAGGTATTAGTAAAGGTCGCCCTATTATTGAATCTGCGATTGATGCTTGTGAAACGGTTCTTACTTTTGCACCTGAAACTAACGGTGGCGTTGCAGTTAAAGCATGGGCTGCATTAAGTGAGTTTACTGGTATCGACCATACGCATTTAGCATTGCCTAAACAAGAAGAGAAAATTCGCTTCCGTGATATACAAGCACAGCCGCGTAAGATTATTTCCTCTCCTACTTGGTCGGGTCTAGAAGATGAGCATGTTAGTTATACCGCTGGTTATACTAACGTTCATGAGCTTGTGCCATGGAGAACGCTAACGGGTCGTCAGCAGTTCTATCAAGATCATAAGTGGATGCAAGCATTTGGTGAGCAATTAATGTCTTACCGTCCGCCTGTTGATACTAAAACAACTGAGGCAGTTAAAAACTCTAAGCCAAACGGTAATAAAGAAATCGTCTTGAACTGGATCACTCCACATCAAAAATGGGGTATTCACAGTACTTACTCTGATAACTTGTTAATGCTTACCTTATCTCGCGGTGGTCCAATTATTTGGATGAGTGAAGTAGATGCGGCTGAAGCTGGCATTGAAGATAACGATTGGGTTGAAGTATTTAACGCTAACGGTGCTATTGCATGTCGTGTTGTTGTTTCACAACGTGTCATGAAGGGCATGACCATGATGTATCACGCTCAAGAGCGTATCGTCAACGTGCCCGGCTCAGAAATGACGGGGACTCGTGGTGGTCACCATAACTCAGTTACTCGTGTAATAATGAAGCCAACTCATATGATTGGTGGTTATGCACAACAATCTTGGGGCTTCAACTATTATGGAACCGTTGGTTGTAACCGTGATGAAATGGTTGTTATTCGTAAGATGGACAAAATTGATTGGTTAGATGATGATGGTTTTGAAGCATCAAATACTGAGCAATTACCGCGTCCTTTACCAACTAACCCAGATGAAGCTTAAGGCTAGTGAGGATTAACAACATGAAAATTCATTCTCAAATAGGTATGGGTGTGGTGGAAACTAAGTTACCACGCCCTGCAATACCTTTTATCCACACTAACCCTGATGAAGCTTAAGGAGTAGAACATGAAGATTCGTTCTCAAATAGGTATGGTACTTAACCTTGATAAGTGTATCGGGTGTCATACTTGTTCAATAACATGTAAAAACGTATGGACGTCACGTGAAGGCGTTGAATACGCTTGGTTCAACAATGTTGAAACTAAGCCTGGTATCGGTTACCCGAAAGACTGGGAAGATCAAGACAAATGGAATGGTGGTTGGATTCGTAAGTCTGATGGTAATATTGAGCCAAAAATTGGTGGTAAATATCGTGTATTAGCAAATATTTTTGCTAATCCTAATATGCCAGAAATTGACGACTATTATGAACCGTTCGATTTCGATTATCAGCATTTACATACTTCTCCAGAAGTGAAACATCAGCCAACGGCTCGTCCGCGCTCTGTTATTTCTGGTAAACGTATGGAAAAAATCGAATGGGGTCCGAACTGGGAAGAAATTCTAGGTACTGAGTTTGAAAAACGCTCTAAAGACAAAAATTTCGATAACATGCAAAAGCAAATGTACGGTGAATTCGAAAATACATTTATGATGTATTTACCGCGTTTATGTGAACATTGTTTAAACCCAGCTTGTGTGGCTTCTTGTCCGTCTGGCGCAATTTATAAGCGTGAAGAAGATGGTATCGTTCTAATCGATCAAGAAAAATGTCGCGGCTGGCGTATGTGTATTTCTGGTTGTCCGTACAAGAAAATTTACTACAACTGGAAATCAGGTAAATCAGAAAAATGTATTTTCTGTTACCCGCGTATAGAAGCAGGTCAACCAACAGTTTGTTCTGAAACTTGTGTTGGGCGTATCCGTTATTTGGGCGTTATCCTTTATGATGCAGACAGGATCAAAGAAGTGGCTTCAACGCCATCTGAAACTGATCTTTATGAGAAGCAGCTTGAAGTATTTTTAGATCCAAATGATCCAGCAATAATTGCCCAAGCACGTAAAGACGGTATTGCTGATTCAGTCATTGAATCTGCACAAAAATCACCGGTTTACAAATTGGCGATTGATTGGAAATTGGCGCTGCCATTACATCCTGAATACCGTACCTTACCTATGGTTTGGTATGTACCTTCACTTAGCCCGATTCAAAGTGCGGTTGATGCTGGTACCTTAGCAACTATCGGTAAAGCTGGGGTTATTCCTGATATTCGCAGCCTTCGTATTCCGCTTAAATACTTAGCTAATTTGCTAACAGCTGGAGATGAAGAGCCAGTAGCTCGTGCACTTGAACGTTTACTTGCTATGCGCGCTTATAAACGTGCTGAAAATGTTGAAGGCGTAGAAGATCTACAAGTATTGGAAGATGCTGGTTTAACCAAGTTACAAGCAGATGAAATGTATCGTTACTTAGCGATTGCTAACTACGAAGACAGATTTGTTATTCCTTCAGGTAAGCGTGAAATGAACGTACCAGAAGCTTACGGTGAAAAATCTGGTTGTGGTTTCACCTTTGGTAATGGTTGTAGCGATGGTCAAAATGGCGTCAACATGTTTGGTGGCAAAAAAGTTGCTAAACGTGATGTTATTAAAACCGTTAATGTAGGCTAGGAGGTAATTATGTTAATTCTTAAAGTTATTTCGAGATTGTTAGATTATCCAACCGCGGAGATGTTTGCCGCCAAAGATGAGTTAATAGCAATTGTTGGACAAACCGAAGAATTGACTAATCAAAACCGTGCTCAGTTGCTTGATTTTATTGAGCAACTGACAGCTAGAGACATTTTTGATGCACAAGAAAGCTACGATTTATTGTTTGATCGTGGCCGTGCATTATCTTTATTATTGTTTGAACACGTACACGGTGAGTCTCGTGATCGTGGTCAAGCAATGGTAGATTTAATGAATGTTTATAAGACCAATGGTTTTGAAGTCGATTCATCGCAGTTACCGGATTATATTCCGTTGTATTTGGAATTTTTAAGTGAACAAACGCCTGAGTTTATTGAAGAATGGCTTGGCGATATATGTCACTTAATGACCATGTTATCGGAACGTTTAATCGATAGAGAATGTTATTACTCTGTACTTTTTGATTCGCTAATAGAAATATCTGGCCAAGAGGTTGACCTCGAAGCTAGAGCTGAAATTACCGAGACAGTGAAAGCAGAAGAAAGAGACGATACCGTTGAAGCTATTGATAAAGAATGGGAAGACAAAGAAATCCGTTTTGATGATCCAATGACAGGCAGCTGTCCATCAGAATCAGGTTTACAAAGCTCTCAAAATTCACTCGATCCAAATACTGTTCATCAAGTGCCTATTAAATGGCACGACGCTGATGCAGCACAAGTTAGCGGACTGTAAGGAAATATACTCATGTTAGAAACTACAAATTTAAATTTTTTACTTTTTGGGATTTATCCCTACATTGCTATCGCCGTGCTTTTTGTTGGTTCTTGGATCAGATATGACCGCGAACCGTACTCTTGGAAAGCCGACTCTAGCCAACTATTAGATCAAAAAGGTTTCCGCCTAGCGAGCAACTTATTCCACATTGGTATTATCTTTGTACTTTGTGGCCACTTTGTTGGTTTATTAACGCCTCATGCAATTTATCACGCATTTATTTCAACAGCTAACAAGCAATTATTAGCGATGGTGAGTGGTGGTTTCTTTGGTGTTATCTGCTTAATTGGTTTAGTTATGCTGCTTAAACGTCGTTTAACTAACCCACGTGTTCGTGCTGTTTCTAAAACGTCTGATATCTTTATCTTAGTATTATTGCTTGTGCAATTATTACTCGGTTTAATGACTATCTTTGCTTCAATGAGTCACTTAGACGGTTCTGTAATGGTATTGTTAGGTGACTGGGCGCAAAGCATTGTTACTTTACAAGGTGTTGCAGCAGCAGAAGCTATGACTACCGTAGGTGTTATCTACAAAATGCACATCTTTGTAGGTTTAACTATGTTATTGGTATTCCCTTTCACACGTTTAGTGCATGTGATCAGCGTACCAGTAAAATACTTTGCACGTAATTATCAACTAGTTCGTCAAAGATAGTTTTAGCTAACCAGTTCGTCATCTAAACAAATATAAAGGGCGATTTTTATTTTATAAAAGTCGCCCTTCTAAAATGAAAAATAACTATCGCTAAGACCTTTAAAACAAAGTTTTTACCCATATTTATTTAACAAGCATATTTTATCAACCACTAGGTTGAAAATTAATATATTTAAGAGAAAGAGAAACATTATGAGCAGTTCATGCGGCACAAGCGAACCAACGACTCCATCAAAAGAAGCGTTACCGGTAATTACCGTTAACGGCACTGCAATCTTAGAAAAAGATTTAGCCAACGAGTTACAATATCACCCTAATAAAAACTTCGCCGTAGTAGTACAACAAGCAGGTCAAGCCTTAGTGATTCGTCAGTTATTAATTGATGAAGCTAAAAAACAAGGCATTGACACAAGTAATGACGAAGAAGCCATGCAAAAGCTTGTTGAAAGCAATATTAGTTACGATGCCCCTAATGAAGATATCTGTCAGCGTTATTTTGATAATAACAAAGAAAAATTTATGACTATGCCATTAATGGAAGTAGATCATATTTTACTTGCCGCTGCTAAAGATGACATTGAAGGCCGTGACGCTGCAAAAAACAATGCTAGCGTTATCATTTCACAATTACGACAAGAAATTAACAATGGTGAACCTTCAACCTTTGCTGCGCTTGCTAAAGAGTATTCAGCTTGTCCATCAAAAGAAAGTGGTGGTAATTTAGGTCAGTTAAGTAAAGGGCAAACAGTCCCTGAGTTCGAACGTCAATTAATGCCGTTATCAGAAGGTTTAAGCGATAAAGCAATAGAATCTCGCTATGGTTTCCACGTAGTGAATATCAACCGTAAAATTGAAGGTAAGCAATTAGATTACGATATGGTCAGCGACAAAGTACGTGGCTATTTAATTAACAGCGCTTCTCATCTTGCTATACAAGCTTACATTCAAAGTTTAGTTGAATTAGCAGATGTAGAAGGTGTAGAGATTAAATTTTCTGACGAGAATATCCATATTTAACTTGTTTTAATCTTGGGTAATATTTACTCCGTCACATTGAGCAGTAAGCGACAAGCAAAATGTCAATTACTGCTTTTTTATTTCCGCAATGACACTTATTTTCACTGACAAATTTAAATAAATCACTTAATTAAGTTGTTGTATCAACTTCTTTTGCTATCTAATAGCCTTGCAGGCATAAAAATTACCACAGTACATACGATTAAAGCTAATGCAGCCACATTAATCACTAGGGCATAATTATCTCCCGATAAAAGCAATGCCCCCACCATAGGTCCGGTAGCCAAACCCATTTTTGAAGCAAAACCACCTAGCGCTGCCAGTTGTCCTGCTTTATCTAGTTCAGAGCAAATACCAAACATATAAGGTAGTGTGAAAGCCCAAGTGACGCCAATTATAATATTAGCAACTAAATATATTTGTTCACTTTCACTATAATGCAAAACCCAACTGGCAATGGCTGTTATAAGTATTGACGCACAGAGCGGTATAGTTCGACCAAACTTTGTTCCTATAATTATAACCAAGAAAGCACCAAATAAAGCGATCCAACTTGCTAATGCTAATGCAGGGCTCATAAATTGAATTGTTAAACCTGATATCTTCCCTAAACCAATCATGTACGCGAATAAGCCCATGTTAGCGGCTTGAAAAAGAAAAATACCAAACAAGTTTAGCGCCAGTGGTATTCGTTTTATTGTAGTATCTTTATTATCTACAACTTCGATATCTTCAATTGCATAATGCGGGATAAAGGGCATCATTACTAATGTTACTAAGGTAAACGCTATTAACGAAATAAAGAGAGCACTTATACCAAAACTTGGCACTAGCTCAGGTAAATACATCAAACCTAAACCGCCCAAACCCCATTGAATAAATAATAAATAGCCAAATGTTTTATCTGCTTCATTCGTTCTTGAAATAATACCAAAGCCAATACCAACTAATAAACCTCCCACTAAACCATGTATGAAGCGAACCGCTATCATTACTTCAGGGCTTTCTATGAACATACAGCTAGTATCGATAGCAATTAAAGTAATCAATAAAATATACGACCATGAACGCCAACTAATGCGTTTAATGAGAAAAACAGCTGCCAATGCCCCTAAAGCTGCACCGTATAAATTGGCCGAGCTAACAAAACCTGCTTGCTGATTGGTAAAAGCTAGGGCTTCTTTAAGGCCACTGACCACAGCAGGCATAATATTGATATAAAAAATCCCTGCTGTGGTCAAAAATGCCAACATGATCCGAGCAAGAATACCATGAGGATCTACTTTATTAGGTTGGCCTTCTGTGATTCTATTTAGGTTATCTTTATTTATTGACACGTTTTCACCTTGATATGTAATTGTATATATTTGTTACTCGGCAATAAGAGTGTTGCTATTTATTGCTTATTCGGTGTTTATGCCAGCTTTTTCTAGCATTTTTTGTAGCGGTTTAAGTTGCTCTGAATATGAACGCCAACGTTCAACTGATGAGTTATAAATAGGCTGCCTAACCTGTGAGGCACTAGCGGTGGTTGAAGCTTGCTTATTCTCATGAAAGCGTAGACATTGCTCTTGCCAAGGTAAATCACAAAAGTTTAGTAGTTTTTTGCTCTCTCCTTCAAGGTCTGCAACAACATTTTCATAACGTAATTCATATATCGTGTTGGGCATAACACTTTTCCAATGTGCCATGAGTTGATGATAAGCAATGTAATATTGTGCAAGGTCTTTCAAATCATAAGAAAATGGGTACGCATCGCGAAACAGTTGTTTATAAATAGCATAACAAGCGGCCATTGGATGCCTTGTCATATTAATTATTTTTGCATTCGGCAGTGCCAAATGTATTAAGCCGGCATATAAATAATTAAACGGTAGTTTATCAATAAAGCGAGCGGTGTGACCTGTTAGTGGCCGAGTGCTATTTATATAGTTTTTCCCTAATGCAGCAAAATCAATCATTGAACTTTGACTGACAAGGTTGAAGCGAGATGAATTTTTCAGCTCACTATTTTTACCTGTAGATTTAGCTTCACCCACAAGTTTAACCATTTCTCGACCGAAATTATCTAATTCTCCTGCGGCAAAAACATCGGAATGGCTACTTAAAATTCGTTCAACCAGGGTTGTTCCTGTTCGAGGTAACCCCAAAATAAAAATGGGCTCAGCAGACTTATCACCCTTGATACCTTTGTTAAAAACACTTTGTTGATAAGTCTCTTTTATCGATTCAATTATTTTTAGATCGACATCAACGTTATAAGACATTTGTTGACGTCGCTGAGCAGCACCTTGCTGTAAAAAATTAAATGACTGCTTTGTATCGTTTGCATCATCACATTCTTTTGCTAGGGCGAAGCAAATATTAATTTTGCCTTCCTCTGCTAAATATTCACTCACTAATACGCTTTTTAGCTCATCAATGTGGTTGTTTTCAGTTGATTGTTTCTTTAAAGAAGAACGCATACCTTGCGCTTCAAAATCATAAGGATTCAATGCTAGGCAGGCAGTTAAAGCATCAATAGCCTGCTCGGTCTTACCTAAGAAACGTAATGCGGTTGCGAGATTATAATGAAGAGCCGCATTCTTTGGCTCAATAGAAGTAGCGAGTTTATATTGCTGTAATGCCTCGTCATGCAAATCTAACTTTGATAACAACATCGCGGTTTTATCGACAATTTTCGTAGTAATAGATACGTTACTAATCTCACTAATATGAGTAATATTACGTTTTGCAAGTTGAATTAATAATGTCTTTGCTTCTTCTACCTGATCAAGCATTAGAAAACACTCTACCCGCTGTAAAGTAACGCTCTGTTCTTGAGGATGTAAGTTCAAAGCTCGTTCTGTTGAAATGAGCCCTGCCGATGGCTTATTTAATCGCAAGTGTATTTCACCTGCAATATGCCAACCTTCAAAGCATTCTGGGTATTCGCCATTAAGCTGACGGCAAGCTGCAATCGCCTGCTTAATGTCATTATTTGCTAATGCTTTAACAACAATATGATGCAGCTGGCTTTGGCTTATTTTATTCGTATTCATTGACAATAGAATTGCTCTCTTTTTACATTGTAGTTAGTTTATAGCTAACTCACTAAACGGTAGTTACTTTAAAGGTAGCTGACCATAAACAAGCTTACCATCCATGAAAGTAAGTACCACATTCGTTTCTGATATTCTTACTGGCTCAACATCAAATAAATTTTTGTCTAAAACAACAATATCGGCAAGTTTCCCTACTTCTAATGACCCCGTAGTTTTTTCTTGGTGATTAACATAAGCTCCATTGATGGTGTAACTTATTAGAGCATCAGCGACATTAACATTTTCGTCGGGTAGCAATGGGGTCGAATTTCTTTTTTCTTTAAGCGATAAAGCAGGCCTAATTCGCGTAACAGCTGCTTCTATTAATTCAACTGGTTTTGGTGTAGTTACATACCAGTCACTACCATAAGCAACGGTTATGCCTTGATCTAAGAAGGTCTTATTAATTTCTAACCAGCGTTTGCGTTCTTCACCAATTTTGACATTAATAAGATCAGATATATAACTTTTACTGGTAGACCAAATAGGTTGAACATTGGCAACAACATCTAATTCTCTAAAACGAGGAATGTCGTCAGGGTGTACTAATTCTAAATGGGCGATATGATGGCGATTATCTGCTTTGCCATTGGTTTTAAGCGCTAATTCTATCGCATCTAAACACAGCCTAAGGGCGGCATCACCATCAGCATGAAAGTGCATTTGAAAACCAGCTTTATCCATTTCAACAACAAGCTCGTTGAGCCTTTGCTGCTGAATCATCACGAGCCCTTTTTCGTCTGGCTTATCTTTATATCCCTCAAGTAAATTTGACGTATGAGTATGCATCACGCCATCTTGCCAAATTTTCACACTGGTGACGCGAAATTTATCATGACTATATTTTTCTCGATATCGCTTCATTTTTGCAGCTTGTTCCATGCCTTTAGTTGGATCCCAGTACAGAGCACCAGTAATACGCATGGTCAATTCACCTTTTTTATCGGCTTCATGGTACGCGTCAATCACATCGTATATGCCACCATCACCACCAATGGCAATAAGTGCATCTTGAACAGAAGTAATACCTAAACTATTTAAGTATTTTTGTACATAAAGTAATGCATCATAAACTTGTTTTTGGGTATAAGCTGGTCTGGCATGCATTACTAACTCAGCGGCAGGATCTTCTAAAAAAATCCCGATTGGTTCATTACTACCTTCATAGCGCAGCACTTTTCCTGCAGCTACGTCTTTAGTTTTTTCATCGACTCCAGCAACTTCTAGTGCTTTTGAGTTTGCCCAAAGGCTGTGACCATCATATGAATTTAACGTAAACGGGATATGAGAAACAATTTCATCAAGCACTTTTTTATCTGGCTGAAATTCTTTAAAAACGCGATGCGACCAACCCGCACCATGGATCCATGTAGCATCGGGATGTGCTGCCACACACTGTTTAATTTTAGCTAAATATGCATCAATGCTCGGTAAACCAAATAGTGAACACATGTAAGAGTTAAGTGCAGACCCTACAGGGTGAATATGAGAATCTTGAAATCCAGGAAGCACCATCTTTCCCTTAAGGTCAATAACTTTGGTTTGCTCTCCAATATAGCTCTTAACGCCTTTATCAAGACCAACATAAATGATCTTATTGCCTTTAATTGCAATTGAATCTGCCCAACTTCTCATGGCATCAACCGTATAGATGTCACCACCATGTAAAACATAGTCAGCTTTAATCACAGTATCATTTTGAGCGAGTGCTACATTGATGAATATTGAAAAAATCACCGATACTTGCATGATAAATTTCATTAAATTTGTAACCATAATTATTTGTTCTCCAAAAAATAATAAAGCTGGGGTACCCCAGCTTTATTATTAGCCAATAACAACCTTAGAATTTATAAGACGCCGATAACGTTATCGTTCTTGGTGTGGTTATAAAGTCTTTCTGACCTGTGCCATAGAAACCCATTGAAGGGTCAGATGTCATATACTCTTCTTTATATACTGCCGTTTGGCCTTTTTCATTGGTAATGTTTTTAGCAAATAAAGCAAAAGTCCAATCTTCCATCACTAAAGTCACCGAAGCATTTAGTAAAGTGAAACCTTCTAATGTTTCATCCCAGTTTGGATCAATATTAAGAATCGAGTTTTCAACATCTGACTGGTAAAAAGCACTTAAACGTGAAACTAAATACATATCCGCATTAATGTCTTTGGTGTGAGATATAGAAAGATTAACGGTATGTTCAGCGGTGCCTGGTAATCTAGCACCATCTGTAGCTCTTAATTCCGACTTACCTTCTGTTTCTTCACTTGCATCATGCAAAAACAAATCAGACGTTAGTTTAGCATCAACATAAGTGTAACCACCTGACAGCGTGATATCTTCAGTAGCAGCCCAGCTAAACTCAGATTCAAGCCCCTTTGTTGCTGCAGTATCTCCATTGGCAACCGCATAATAAGCGCCTGATGGCGTTGCAACATTTAACTGTGGATCTTGCCAATTAACGTAGAATAATGCCACGGTATAGCGCAAGTCATTTTGAAAACCTTTAATACCAAATTCGTAGTTAACGACGGTATCTTTATCAAATTCATTCCACTCAGGATCATTAGGATAACTTTCATCTGGCCTTACTGGTGCAGCGTTGGTACCGCCTTTACGATAACCTTCAGAAACCGTACCATAAATCATTTGATCATCATTTAACTTATATGAAATATTTACTTTAAATAAAGTGTCACTATCATCTTTTTTCGCTTTTATAACCGGGTTAGCTATATACCAAATTGGGAACGCGGTTTGTGATATTACCGTTTGCTCATTATCAAAATAACGCGCGCCAACAGTGATATTCAAGGCATCTGAGAGATAATAAGTAAACTCACCAAAAAGTGCCTTGTCAGTGAACTCTTTATCATGTGTCCAGTCAAATGAAACATTGGTTGATAGATCATACCAATCACCAAGGTAGCCATCGTGAACACCTTCGGCTGCTTCGCGCCATTCGGTGAAACCACGTAATTCAGTTTGTTGGGCCGCTGAACTTTCTTGATCCATGTAATATGCACCAACAATCCAATCATAGTTACTATTTTCTGAATTTGATGCTAGTCGAACTTCTTGTACAAAGGCTTCTTCATGATTTTGTCGCTCGGCGGCATAAGCTGGACGAGGAAAATTTCCGTAGCCATACCAATATAACCAACCTTTAGAAGCAAAAAAACCGGTATTATCACTGGTGCCAATATAGTCACGGTTGTACATTGAGGTGCTTGAACTTAAGGTAGCAAAACCTAAATCATATTCAATTTCTAAACTAGAAAATTCAGATTCATTCTCAGCTGGCTCTAATAAAACAGCGCCAATTTCATAGTCATCATAGTCTTCTCCCCAACCATCTGGGCCCGAAGTTTCTTGACGACGGCCGCCATACTCACCTTCTTGTTTCATATGGGTTAAAACAATTTCAGTATTATCATTTGGTTTGTATAATGCAGCCGCACGAAAGTAGCTCATTTCAACCGTATCAGCATCTTTTACATTTTTATAAACAGGGTCTCCATATACAACATCACCACCTTCAGCAAGTGGAACATTGTTGGCGTCGGTAGCAAAAACGTTGGTGTAATCTATGACACCATCATTATCAATTTTTCCCACGTTAAAGCGTAGTGCCATGGTTTCAGAAAGTGGTAAATTGAACATGCCATCGAAAGACATATTATTACCATCTGAACCCTCAGTATTACCATAAGAGAAATCTACTTTACCTGATATATCTGAAGTGTCGGGTTTGTTCAAAATATAACGAACCGTTCCACCTAACGAACCTGAGCCATATAAAGTACCTTGAGGCCCACGCATAACTTCAACCCTTTCAATATCTTTAAGAATGAAGTTAGCAAATACAGGGGTGTTACCAACATATGTTGATACGGTAGGGTCAGAAAGAAATGCACGGTCAGTCGCCGCCGGATTTACGTTAAGCCCTCGAATAGTAATACCATTGTTATTTTCAGATAATCGTGCGCCATTATCGGGCACTGAGATACCCGGCATTTCACGTAGTAGCTCTTGAGCATCAATTATATTCGCTTCTTCAATAGCAGTACCACTTATCGCTGAGATATTAAACGGAATTTCTTCAACCGCTTTACTACGACGAGTTGCGGTGACTTGGATGACTTCTAACTGTGCTTCTTGTTCTTCTGCATGAGTGGTAAATGTAGGTACAGAAAGTGACATTAGCAATGCTGCACTAACGGCACTCGATACCATTGATTTGTTGAAGGTGGCTTTTTTCATGTTATGTTCCCCAGATATATTGTAGTTTTTTTAGCCTGAATTGAGAGTAGATCAGACAATTGTTTTATCGTAGTACCAGTTCATTGACTCTTATAGGTCCAGTTTAACTTTGTCTTGGTTTCTATTTAGGCACTTCTAATTTACCCAGTTTTTGTAATTGGCACTTCTGGTTGTTATTTTCTTGATAAACACTGAAGGTTACCGAGTTGTCTCTAAAACTCTTTAATGGTTGGCCAAGTTTATGTAAACCGTTTTCTCTATTTCGGCGCACACAAGCAAAGTCAATTTCAATGGGTACCACTTCATTTCCAATACCCGCTTGGTAAACAATATTACCTTCTGGCCCTACGACAATTGATTGTCCATTGCCTAGTTCTCCGGCGGCGTTGATGGTCATCACGTAGCATTGATTAGTGGCAGCAGTGGCTTGCGCCATAATGAGTTCAATTGGTCGGTCAATAGTCCCCGTTAATGTAGGATATATTAGCGCTTCAGCCCCCATACTTGTTAGTTCTCTTGCTACTTCTGGAAACCATAAATCATAACAAATAGCGACACCGATTCTACCTTGTGGTACATCAAAAACAACAAAGTTATTACCGGATGATATGCCAGTTTCGTAAGGGTAGAAGGGGTATATTTTGCGATATCGCTCAATCACTTCACCTTTATTATTGATAACTGAGGTGGTGTTATAAATATGATCGCCATCTTGTTCATATTGAGATCCTGGGATTAACCAAAGATCATGTTTTTTAGCAATTTCACAGTAGAATGCTTCCGCAGAGCTTGGAAAAGGTGTTGCATATTTTTTTTCAGGTCCATAGCTGCAAAGCTCACTGAGAACAATCATGTTGAGCCACGGAAAGCGTTGTTTTATTTTAGTTATTTCGTTGCCAAGTTCAGCGAGGTTATCGCCAAATGGCATGCTAAGTTGTAATCCAGCGATTGAAAAGTGGCTCATACTATTACTCTTAATTTCACTTTAACAAGTGAGCATTATTTGATGTAATTTAATGTAGCGAGCTTGCCAGTCTTTTTATAGTACCAGTTATTAAAGTCTTATGGTGCCAGTTCATTGTAACCTTTGAGTTCTAATTGCCGAACGAAACGGTGACTTTGATCAAACCATTTCATTTCATCACCGTCCATAATTACGTAGAAGCCCTTAATTTCACCATAGGCCCACAAGTTCCACTGGCGATAATACATACCATCTTTTATCCACCAACGGCCTGTATCTAACTCATTATCTTTTCCTCCAGTTATGCCAAGCATGTCTCCGTTAGCGAGTAACTTAATAGTACAAGGAACACCGTAAACCATCTGACACTCAAGTTGAACATTAGGCAATACTTGCTGTAGTGTTTCGTTATTGAGTAAACGACCTTTGGCATTAGAAAGATTTTCTTCAAATTCATTGGTTAACTGATGAATTAGATCGGCTAACTTAGCAACTCCCTCGCGAATTTTTTCGTCAGGAATGCCAGTAACCCCCAAACGGAAACAGTTTTCAGGATGATCAGGTGTAGCAAAATATCGCTTAACTGGCTCAATTAATATGCCCATTTCAGCCGCTTTTTCTCTTAAATATTCACCATTGAGTTGTTCTGGTCCTGTAACCCAATAGGCAGTGCCTCCTTGGATAGGCCCAGTATCAATACAATTGGGTAAATAACTATTCAATGCTTCGCGTAAGGTTAGCCAGCGATCAAAGAAAACTTTATGCAAATGCATCATAAACGCATCGTAATAACCTAATGATAAAAAATAGGCAACAGCGCGTTGATTATTAAGAGGTGGATTACGCATTACCATCTTTCTTAATTTTTTTAATTCCGCAATAACAATACTATCAGCAACAATAAAACCAATTTGAACACCTGAGGCAAGTACTTTGGACAAGCAAGACACATAAACAACTCGATTATCTTTATCTAAGCTTCTTAAAGCCGGATGAGGCTGTCCTAAGAAATTACTCTCAAATTCAAAATCATCTTCGATAATAAGGATGTCTTGCTGATGTGCTTTTTTTAATAACTCATCTCTACGAGCCATTGACATAGTAATACTGGTAGGGGTTTGATGGCTCGGCGTGGTATATATAATATCGCAGCTATCAAGTTGTTCTGTAACTTCCATGCCCACAGCATCAATAGGTTGATAAACTAGCTCTGCACCTTGATGTAATAACAAGTCGCGCATTTCTGGATAACCAGGCTCTTCCACGGCTACTTTTACTGAGTTGTTAACAAATAGTTGGGTAATTAGAAAAAGAGCTTGTTGACTTCCTGCAGTAATTAGAATTTCATCGCGGCTTGCTTGAATACCTCTACGAGGTAATATTTTGCTTCGAATTTCATCCAACAGCATGGGATCATCTTCTTTGCCTTGTAATTGAGACCATTGATAAATTTCTCGGGTAGTATTCGCTTTATTTGTTGCTTCACGCCATTCTCTAACCGGATATAAAGATGAGTCAAATTTGCCATCAATAAAGGAGTAGGGGAAATTCTGCCAATTAGCAGGACAAGAGGTAGCGTTTGTTGTCGCTAACGCCCCTTTAAATCGATAATTATTATCGGTAGGTTTAAGCAGGTGATTCGAAGCTTGAGTAATTGAGACTTTTCCTTGTTGCACTTGTGATGTTACATAAATACCACTGCGCTCTCTACTTTCAATATACCCTTCATCAATTAATGTTTGATATACCAATACTACCGTATTTCGAGAGACTTCAAGCTGTTTAGCCAATTTTCTCGATGAAGGAAGTTTAGTGCCAGAGGGGAAGCTACCGACAATTATTCCTTCAACTAATTTTTGTCGAATTTGACTTTGTAAACTGTCATTGAGGCTTGCATCTATATGTATTAAGCGGCTAATCATCTAATTTACTAGCTTGTATCAAATTTTTGATTACCGATAAAATAAGCTATAGAAGTTATTTATGTCAACTTTGATTTAGTTACAACCTATTGCCTATTAAAGTCATTTTTTATGTAGTTATTATTGTTCTAAAGGTTAAATTCACTCTTGGTTCGTGTACTTTTTTAGTTGGAGGTAGCCGGTGTAACCAGTGTTTTTGCGTTACATCTTTCATCACCAGTAAACTACCAGGCTTTAAAAATAGCGACACTACTTCTTTGCTTTGTTTATGCTTAAAAGCAAATTTTCGTATGGCGCCGAAGCTTAGTGAAGCAATTGCGCCATTTTCTTGTAAAGCCTTTTCACCATCACTATGCCACGCCATCCCCTCTTCCCCACTATGATATAAATTAAGAAGGCAGGAGTTATAAGTTTCACCCGTTTGTTGCTCTACCAAGTCTTTTAAATGATGAAGATTCCTTGTCCAAGGCAGTGAATACTTAGTCGTGTTTGAGTAAGTGTAGCTCAGAGCTTTTCCCTCTATTGAGTCAGCATACCAAGCCACTTTTCGTTTGGTTTCAATATGTTTACCAAAAATAATAGCTTGATCACAGCGCCAATCAATTTCATTCAGTAAAGCATTAAAATAAAAATCTGCCTCAGCTAAAGGCATTATTTCACCGTGAAAATTAACAGTCCCATCTTTGGGCAAAATATTAATTGGTTCAACTAACATTGGCTCAAATAAATCCATAATACGCTATTCCCCCACAAACAAAAAAGCACTGTAATAATACACAGTTATGTAGTGATTGTACATCATCAAAAAGCTTTGCTATCATGGATTACATATTGTATACAATCTAAGGTTTTTAATATGACTATTGGTGTTGGTGGCTCTACTATTGAAATAGAGCTGGATAAACTGTCTGATATGACAACAGGTGTTATCGCAATAAGCGAAACAGAGTTTCAAGCACGCATTATAAAAGCGCAGCAACTTATGCGAGCACAAGGTGTATGTGCTCTGTATTTAGATGCAGGTACTAATTTACATTATTTTACAGGCTTAAAATGGTATAAATCTGAGCGAATGGTAGGGGCTATTTTACCTGTTGAAGGAGATTTAGAGTTTATTGCCCCGCACTTTGAAGAAGGCTCATTGCAAGACAATATGCTTATTCAAGGTAACTATAATGGTTGGCATGAAGATGAAAGCCCGTATAAATTATTCGCCAACATTCTAGTTCAGATGGGTTTTACCCAAGGCAAAATAGCCATTGATGAATCGGCTGCATTCTTTGTTTTTGATGGCTTACGCAAAGCGGCACCAACCTTTGAATTTAGTAATGGAGCAGATATTACGGCCCCTTGTCGTCAAATAAAATCCAGTAATGAAATTGCCTTAATGCAAAGGGCAAAAGATATGACCATTGAAGTACACAAGGCAGCTGCACGTATATTACGTCCAGGTATCAGTACGGTAGAAGTCACCCACTTTATTAATGAAGCTCATAAACGTGTTGGTGCATCAGGGTCGTCTTTTTGTATCGTGTTGTTTGGTTTGGCAACATCATTTCCTCATGGCGTTAAAGATCCACAAATATTAATCGACAATGACTGGGTGTTAATTGATACGGGTTGTTTGCTGCATGGTTACAATTCTGATATTACTCGTACTTATGCTTATGGGACAGCAACTGATGAGCAGCGCATTGCATGGCAAGTTGAAAAAGATGCCCAAGCCGCTGGTTTTGTTGCTGCTCAATTAGGCGCTTCTTGTGGTTCTGTTGATGATGGCGCCCGTGCAGTTATCACAGAAAATGGTTATGGTCCAGGTTATGACCTTCCAGGATTACCTCACAGGACAGGCCATGGTTGTGGTTTAGATATTCACGAATGGCCTTATTTAGTGGGTGGTACTCAAACATCATTAGCCACTGGTATGGTATTTAGCAATGAGCCGATGTTGGTTATACCGGGTAAATTTGGTATTCGTTTAGAAGATCATTTTTATATGGGTGAGCAAGGCCCTGTATGGTTTACAGAGCCTTCACATTCAATTGATGATCCGTTCGGCCTAGAAGCCTAGTCGTTTTGAACCTAAACTCAAAACACATATTCTAATGCTTAAACGGTACAACATTAGTTGTACCGTAATGCATAGGCATTATGTGTGATTTCATCTGAAGATCCTCTTTTGGAGATTCGATTGAATTCAAATACATTTGGTAGGCTTTTTGAGTATCTGCGTTAGCAACTTCCAATAATTGTGCAAGTGACTCAATAACGGTAACAAACTGATCTAATTGCGATGTCGACAGTGACAATGAAAGTTGTTGAATATTTTTCAAGGTTGCTTCGCTTTTTATTAGCATTATAATTTCCTTCTTGAATTCAAGTAATGGGTGTCAATAATCAATATAATATTGACACTCAAATACTGTTTATTTCTTATAAACAGTACAAGCAAATTGTGCGCCAGAAACAAAGGATTTCCTAAAACATCCCTAATTGAATCGACTTATGCAAAATGGTTTTACATCAATTTCTGTTTTTTGCCCACTTACCAATTGCCCAATTAGCTTTCCCGTGATGGCCCCTTGTGTCAATCCTAAGTGCTGGTGACCTAAAGCGAAGAAAATATTTTGATGCCGAGGAGCTTGGCATATTACAGGTAAAGAATCTGGTAATGATGGCCTACAACCCATCCACCGCTCACCTTTCTTTTCATTGCTATTGTTTTCATTGTTATAGTTTTCATCCATTGTTGATACTTGCTCAGGTAATTTATCTAAAACAAATTCGGCATTTTTTAGCAACATATCAGCACGCTTATTATTGGCTTTAGCATCTAAGCCCGCATATTCAACTGTGCCAGATAATCTCAGCAAGCTATCCATAGGGGTGATAATGAACTTACGCTCCGCTGATGCTACAGGGCGAGATAACAATGCCGACTCATTTTCTGTCATAGCTAAACTCAAACTATAGCCACGCTCTGCTTCTATCGGTAAATGGTACCCTAACCCCTTCAGTAAATTCTTAGACCACGCCCCTGTCGCCACCACACAATGATCAAAATCAAGATTGTCACTCATCTTATTAATGACAACACCTGATTCAATTTGCTCAATGCTATCAATGGATAGTTGTTTATAGTCCATTCCTAAACTTTTGGCATATTCTGCCAACACCGAGCAAATAGCTAAAGGGTTACCAGTATGACCAACTTCTGTAAAAAATAGTGCATGCTGTATATTGTCATTTAAATTGGGTTCAAGTGCTAAAGCTTGCTCTTTGTTTAATAACTCAACTACGATACCTGCTTGTTGGTAATGTGCATGCATTGCTACAACATCTTTATGAGCCGTTTTTTCAAAAACTAATAAAGAGCCGTTACTTACTAACAAATGCTGCGCATTAGCCGCTTGCAACAGAGGTTTGTAGTATTCTATGGCTTGTTTATTTAACGCTTTTATCGCCATACTATTATGTGCTCTTTTTTTCGCTCGCATATTATTAAAGAATTGAACAAACCAAGGGATAGCTGTAATTAGATGCTTTGGGGATAATGCCACCGGCCCAAGAGGGTCTAACAACATTTTAGGTAATTGCATTAATAAAGACGGCTCAGCTAACGGAAAAACCTGTTCAGTGGCAAAGTGCCCAGCATTCGCTTTAGAGCATCCAGAACCTATTCCTTGTTTATCGACCAAAGTGACTTGATAACCTTGCATTTGCAACGCCAAAGCACAATTAACACCTACTATTCCTGCGCCAATCACCACAACCTTTTGTGTATCTGTAGCCTCATTGGAAGAGACACCTACTGTAGAGTTCATTTAATTTACCTTATTAACCAAATAATTAGCTAGATTTCGAGTTAAGTTGAAACATAATTCTTGCAATAAAAATAACATTGTATACAATATACCTCAATCTAACTAGTAATACTTACTAAACTAATATTAAGTAATACTGATATTGAAATTAACAATCACTATTTATAAACGAGAATATTATGGCTGTAAATTGGCAAGGTGTTTACCCTGCGGTAACCACACAATACAACGACGACTTATCAATTAACTTTGAAGCAACACAAAAGATGATTGATACAATAATCAAAGAAGGGGTTGATGGTATCATCGCTCTTGGTACAGTTGGCGAAAATGCGTCGCACACTAGGGCAGAAAAAGTTGCCATTTTAAAAGCAGTTAAAGAAGTCGTTGCTGGTCGTGTTCCTGTGCTTTCAGGTGTTGCTGAAACTTCAACACAATTTGCAGTTGAATTCTCACAAGCTTGTGAAGAAGTTGGTATAGACGGCTTAATGGTTCTTCCGGGTATGATTTATAAATCAGACGAAGCCGAAGCAATTCATCATTATCAGCAAATTGCGCGCAACTGTAACTTACCTATTATGATCTACAACAACCCTGTTACTTATGGGGTTGATGTAGGTATTGAAGGCATGAAAGTTTTAGCACAAGAAAAAAACATAGTGTCAATTAAAGAAGCAACTGAAGATACACGTCGTATTTCTGAACTGTATTCTGCTTTTGGTGACCGTTTTATTATTTTCGGTGGTGTTGATGATATTGCGCTTGAATCGTTAATGCTAGGTTGTACCGGTTGGATTTCAGGTTTAACAAATGTTTTCCCGAAAGAATCAGTGGCAATTTACCAACTGGCCAAGCAAGGTCGATATGCTGAAGCGCTAGAAATTTGGCGTTGGTTCTTACCATTATTACGTTTAGATACTGTGCCAAAACTTGTGCAATGCATAAAGTTATGCGAACAACTTGCGGGTCGCGGCAGTGAATTAACACGTGCACCTCGCATGCCATTATCAGGTGATGAACGTGCTAATGTTGTGCGTATTTTTAATGAAGCCAATGATAATCGCATTGATTTATCTAAGTTCAACCTTGATTAAGCAATCATTTAACCTAAGGTTAAATTGATGTAAATAAGCAGCACAGCACTTTTTTGAGCGCTGTGCTTTGTTGCTTTGCCCAGTACAAATAATAATGGATTCACAATAATATGATTAAAGGCACTTTCTTTTGCATTGATGCCCACACTTGCGGAAATCCTGTGCGCTTAGTCACTAGTGGTCACCCTGATTTAAAGGGTAATACTATGAGTGAAAAGCGATTGGATTTTTTGCAGAACTACGATTGGATCCGACAAGGTCTAATGTTTGAGCCTCGTGGCCATGACATGATGTCGGGGGCATTTCTTTATCCTCCGTGCAGTGAAAATGCCGATGCATCAATACTATTTATTGAAACCTCTGGCTGTTTGCCTATGTGTGGTCACGGTACTATAGGTACAGTTACGGCTGCAATAGAGAATGGTTTACTGGAACCAAAAATAGCGTCTGCTGATGGCAATAAAAAACTCACTATTGATGTTCCTGCTGGGCAGGTTTCAATTGAATATCGACAGCAAGATGAAAAAGTTACTGCCGTTAAAATTTTCAATGTTGCCTCTTATTTAGCCCACCGTGATGTAATTTTAGATATTCCCGGGCTTGGCAGCTTAAAAGTAGATGTATCTTATGGCGGCAATTTTTATGTCATTGTCGAGCCACAAGAAAATTTTCCTGGTATTGATAAATGGGATGCTAGCCAAATTTTACATTGGAGCATAATTGTTCGAGAAGTAGCGAGTAAAGCGCTAACCTGTGTACACCCAGAAGACGCCAGTGTTAACGGCATTTCGCATGTATTGTGGACAGGAAAACCTCAAACTCAGGGCTCTGATGCCGCCAATGCAGTATTTTACGGTGACAAAGCTATTGATAGATCTCCGTGTGGTACTGGCACAAGCGCTAGAATGGCACAGTTATTCACCAAAGGTTTTTTAAATCTAGGAGATACCTTTGTTCACGAAAGCTATATTGGCAGCCAGTTTGTTGGAAAAATTGAGCAAGTAGTAGAGCTAGACTCTGCAAGTGGAAAAGTCCCCGCTATCATGCCGAGTATTGAAGGCTGGGCACGTGTATTTGGTAAAAACTGCATTACTATCGACGACGATGACCCTTATGCCTTTGGTTTTGTCGTGAAGTAACCCTTCGACTGCTTCGCGCTCAGGATGAACGGGTATCTGCCGTTTGCCCTGAGCTTGTCAAAGGATGAACGGATATCTGCCGTTTGTCCTGAGCTTGTCGAAGGAAGCTTGTCGAAGGATGAATGGGTATCTTCCGTTTGTCCTGAGCTTGTCGAAGGAAGCTTATCGAAGGATGAATGGGTATCTTCCGTTTGTCCTGAGCTTGTCGAAGGAAGCTTGTCGAAGGATGAATGGATATCTTCCGTTTATCCTGAGCTTGTCGAAGGAAGCTTGTCGAAGAATGAATGGGTATCTTCCGTTTGTCCTGAGCTTGTCGAAGGAAGCTTGTCGAAGAATGAATGGGTATCTTCCGTTTGTCCTGAGCTTGTCGAAGGAAGCTTGTCGAAGAATGAATGGGTATCTTCCGTTTGTCCTGAGCTTGTCGAAGGAAGCTTGTCGAAGGATGAATGGGTATCTTCCGTTTGTCCTGAGCTTGTCGAAGGAAGCTTGTCGAAGAATGAATGGGTATCTTCCGTTTATCCTGAGCTTGTCGAAGGAAGCTTGTCGAAGGATAACGAAATATAAAATAAAGAATTTAAACAGGATAAGACTATGACTATTACAGGTAAAAATTTAATCGCTGGTGAATGGACTGGCGAAACTTCTGGCGGCTTTACGGCCTTTGATGCAATCAGTCATCAAGCCATGATAACCACTTTTGCTGATGCAACAGAAATTGAAGTTAACGTGGCAATCAATCGCGCCAATGAAGCTTTTTGTTCATACAGCCAATCAAGCCCAGCACAACGTGCGCACTTTTTACGAACCATTGGCGATCAAATAAACGCGCTAGGTGATGAATTAGTTACAACGGCCTGTGCTGAAACAGGTTTACCCGCTATGCGCATTCAGGGTGAGCGAGGTCGTACTGTAGGTCAATTAGGCTTGTTTGCCGATTTATTAGAAAAATCTGAATATAATGCGGTTATAGATTTAGCCGATGATGATCGCCAACCTTTACCAAAGCCAGATACACGCTTAGGTTATTTACCCTTAGGTGTGGTTGGTGTTTTTGCAGCAAGTAATTTTCCGCTCGCGTTTTCTACAGCCGGTGGTGATACGGCCTCAGCCCTAGCAGCAGGATGCCCTGTCATAATGAAAGCTCATGCTGCTCACCCTGCAACAGCAGAATTAGTTGCTCAAGCAATATTGGCAGCCATTGAAATTTGTGGCTTAGATAAAGGCGTATTTTCACTTATTCAAGGGAAAAACTACGCGATAGCAAGTCAAATAGTAACGCATCCACAAATTAAAGCTGTTGGTTTTACTGGCTCAGAGCGAGTGGGTATGATTTTACAACAACAAATTAATCAACGCCCAGAACCGATTCCTTTTTACGGTGAATTAGGTAGCATTAACCCACAATACATCATGCCTGAGAAACTAGCACAGGATACCCAAGCTATCGCGCAAGGTTTAGTTGGTTCATTAGTAATGGGACAGGGTCAATTTTGTACCAGCCCAGGTGTTTGGGTTGTGACAGGTAAAGAAACTGATGAAAACTATCAGGGCTTTATCAGTGCTGCAGCACAATCATTAAGCGAACAAGCCGCAGGTGTAATGTTAACACCTGCTATGTGTCAATCTTATACTAATGCAGTTGAAGCGCGAAAAGCTGTTGCTGGTGTGGAATTATTAGCAACAGGTTTATCTGGCAGAGCGCAAGATTGTTCTGCAGCACTATTTGCAACTGATTTTGCTACCTATGAAAGTACGCCAGCTTTACACGAAGAGTTATTTGGTTTTAGTGCCTTAATTGTTCGTTGTGATGATTTTGCCCAAATGATGAAACTTACTGAATTGTTAACAGGCAACTTAACCGCCAGTATTCATGGGGTAGAAGCAGATTTAACATTATCAGCACAGCTTGCACAAACCCTAGCACACAAAGTTGGTCGTTTAATTTACAATCAAATGCCAACCGGTGTCGAAGTGTGTGCATCAATGAATCATGGCGGACCATTCCCTGCTTCAACAAATATAAGAACCACGTCTGTGGGTAGTGAAGCAATAAAACGCTTCCAACGACCTATTTGTTATCAGAATATGCCACAAGCCTTATTACCTAAAGCATTACAAAGATAACACCAATGCTTCATATAAAACCGCTCATTAGAGCGGTTTTTCATTTATACCATGTAAACTTGTTTATTGGTCAACTTGCTTTTATAGCGACAAGGAGTTTTCTTTATGAAAGCAAAAATAATTAGATTTACGATGAAACGCTTTGCATGGTTTGTTGTCTTTTTTACTACCCTACCTTGTTTCGCTGGTTTTGATATCTGGCTATACCCATTAACTTTTGATAATAAAAAACAAAATTGGTCTATTGGTAATGGGAGCGCCATCACTCAGAATCAAAAATACAATAACCAGCCTAGCTTCACTTTATCAGGCAAGGCCCTTTTATTTGCTTCCAATAAATCAGGTAACTTTAATGACATTTATAGTTACAGTATTGAAAAACAAAGTGTAACAGCAATAACCAATACCCCGATGGAGAGTGAGTTTTCTCCCATTGATACAAAAACAGGTATTAATTATGTTATTGAGCAAGGTGTGCCACATCAAAGTATTTGGTATAACGAGGACAATGAACCAAGGAAACGTACTATCAACAGCCTTATACCTGCTGGCTATTTTGCCACTCATGAGTCTTTAGGCACACTAATTTGGGCACGTTATGCAGGCGATTTGTTTTTTGAACCTAAAGGAGAAACAGCCAATGAAAACCACTTTGTAGTGGCTAATGCCGGTCGTAGTTTACATCGTATTCCCGGTGAAAATAATTTCAGTTATCTGCATAAACAAACGGATGGTGAAGCCATCATTAAGCGTTTTAATCCCATAACGCTAAGCCACACTAGCTTAGTAAAAATCACTGGTGCCAGCCAAGATTATGCATGGAGTAACAATCAGTGGTTATTTAATTTTAAAAATAATAATTTGAGAACTTGGCAATATCATCGAGAAAAAAACAATTTCACAACTGACTGGAAAACCCTTGCCAATATACCTTCACCCAAAGGCTATAATTTTGCTAGTAGGTTAGCCATAAGCCCAGACAATAATTTTATTGCCATTGTTTGGCAAACATCACAATAGTAAAGAATTAGTATTAACCCTTTTTTTCATTGCTAATTTCTTTATAATGAATTGTATAAAATAAGCAATTCTAAAAAGCAGCCCAAAATAATGGCAATTGAATATAAAACTCGCACACAACTCGTTGTTGAAATTTTACGAGAAAAAATACTAAGCGGTGAAATTGTCGCAGGACAACCACTACGTCAAGCAGCATTAGCTGACGAGTTAAATGTCAGCCGCATACCTGTTCGGGAAGCATTATTACAACTTGAAGCCGAAGGTTTAGTTTCTTTTGAACCCCACAAAGGTGCCAGTGCCACTGAATTGAACCTTGATCAAGTAGATGAGTTATTTGAATTAAGAGCTATGATTGAAGGTGACTTACTTGCAGCTTCTTTAATAAATATTACTGATGATGCGTTAACACAAGCGACTGAAATTTTAGCTAAACTTGATAGTGCTTTAGGCAAAGAAAATGCAGCTAACACTTGGAGCGAATTAAATTCCGACTTTCATAACTGCTTATACTCCGGCGCTAAACGTCCACAAACTGCTGACTTGGTAAATATTCTTAACAAAAATGCTGATCGATATATTCGCATGCATTTACTGTGGGCAGGTGGCATATCAAAAGCAGGCCCTGAACATGCTGAGCTATTAGCCTTTTGTAAAGCACGAGATACTGATAATGCCGTTGCAAAATTAAAACAGCACATCCTTAGCTCTCGTGATGAAATCAAAGCATTTTTAGTGCAACGAGAATCTAGTTAAACCTAAAAACTTAACCGCATTTCAGTTCCAGAGCAAACTTATATAAACGAGTGACACTCCAGCTAAGGTTTGTCGCTCTTTGCTCAACCCCATATTTTTATACCATCAAACCAAAGAGTACTAGATCTACCAATCTAGCTATTCAGAAATATTGCTTTGTAACCTAATGGTATGTATATTGTATACCGTCGAATTAAAACATAAAACTCAAGGATAACTGTCTTGATAAAACTTTCACACCTAACGGCTGTTTTTTTTATTATCACTTTGCTTATGCTCAATGCGTGTGGTCAAAAGCAAGTGTCAATGCAAGAAAATATTAGCCCCAAAGATACTATGATGAATATTAATGAAATCGCTTCACAATATGTGAAAATCACCCTTAAAGTTGGCCAACATCACAGCTCCTATATTGATGCTTACTATGGACCGAAAGAATGGCAACCAACAGGTGAGCCGGTTGAATTGGAAGAATTACAACGGTTAACTGAAGAGCTACTTGTTAATATTAAGCAAGTTCAAGTATCAAAAGATCAACAACAGCGTAGGGAGTTCTTGCAGATTCAACTGCAATCAGTCGTGGTATTTATTCGTCAACAGTTGAAAGAGCCGCTTAGCTTTGAACAGGAATCCTTGGGCTTGTATGATGCTATTTCACCTGAAATCAACCTCACTGAACTGGATTTAGTGCTGAGTAAACTGGCTCAACTATTACCGGGTGAGCAACCTTTAAACCAAAGATATAACGAATTTCAAAGTCAGTTTATTATTGATACAAGTAAATTAGATGCAGTTTTTCAAGCGGCAATAAATGAAGCTCGCCAACGTACAAAACAACACATAACCTTACCTGAAAAGGAGAGTTTTACTGTTGAATATGTTAATAATAAAGTATGGAGCGGTTACAATTGGTATAAAGGCAATAGTTTCAGTTTGATCCAGTTAAATACTGATTTTCCTATTTATATTGACCGCGCTATTGATCTTGCTAGCCATGAAGGCTACCCCGGCCATCATGTCTTTAACTCACAAATGGAGCAACATTTAGTGAACAACAAGGGTTGGATTGAATACAGTGTTTATCCACTATTTTCACCTATGTCACTTTTGGCAGAAGGCAGTGCCAATTACGGTATTCAAGTAGTTTTTAATGCTGAAGATAGATTGAAGTTCGAACAGGAAGTGTTATTTCCTCTTGCTGGTTTAGATGCAAGTAAGGCTAATAAATATTATGAAATACAGGCGTTAAAAGAGCAGTTATCCTATATTGATAATTTAGTTGCCGCTCAATATCTTGATGGAATAATTAAAAAAGACCGAGCAATTGAGCTGTTAATGCAATATTCTTTAGTCAGTTTCAAGAAAGCTCAACAACGTATCGGCTTTATCGAAGCCAACCGTGCTTATGTTATTAACTACAATTTAGGACAAGATCTTGTACATAAATACGTTAATAAACTTACTGAAAGCGGTAGCGACGAAGTGCGTTGGCAAGTTTTTGCTGAGCTTTTAGCTAATCCTAAAACTGCCTCTATGATGCAGTGAATCCGATAAAATGACCTCCTAATTAGACCCTATGGCATCTGAGTGATAATTCAAAATACAATTATCACTCAAAGCATATGGAAAGCTTCTTCCGTGCTGATATTTATCAATACAAACCTTTGAAATTTTTAATCTTAACCTAAAGGCATATGTGTAATTTATGCCTAGCTTAGCTTGTCACATTCAACGTAAATCTAGAACTCACCTGTTCACCTTATTCCAACCGCTACTAATCGTTAAATTTACTGTCCTAAATAATTTTAAATTGTTCGTATTTCAAATAAAATTTAACATTATATATACACAGTATACAATATAATGTATATATAGTACTGCACTACAATTGT